>JGI24024J18818_10000705_pt1 | contig 13111 bp, 12 predicted proteins | sample Cruoilmetagenom2_FD_18818 | JGI IMG/M metagenome (IMG submission 18818) | reverse complement strand
ATTTTGCTATGGTTAACCAAGCTGGAGACGGAAATTATTCTTCTGTTACACAAAAAGACACTGAATTTGGTGTAGGTTGGAACTTTGCTAGTATTTATCAAGTAGGGTTAAATAATCATTCAATTGTTTCTCAAAATGGAGCATTAGAATTTCATGTGGTTAGACAAATGGGAGAAAGTAATTTTGCCAAAATTACAACTGGTGATTTAGTTATGACTGGTGCAAGCGTTGGTAAAATATATCAAAATGGATCTTGGAATACTGCTTTTTTAGATCAAAAAGTAGGTTTTAATAATGGTTCTATTGGCCAACATGGAGAAAATAATTATGCTGAGCAAAATCAAACAGGTAGCATGTATTTGTCTCTTTTTGCTAATTCAGCAAGAATTCATCAAAATGGTTATAATAATGAGGCTAAACAAACTCAAACTATCGATGAATATGGTAAAAATAAAGCTCATTCAAGACAACGCGGTTATAATAATACCTCTGTAGAAGATCAATATGCATATGGTGGAAATAATAATTCTAGAATTCACCAAGTGAATATGTATGATTCAGAAAATGCAGGAAACAAAGCTTGTGTTACGCAAGAGTCTTATTATAAAGGGTCTATGAATAGAAGTGGAATAAGACAAAGAGGTTCTAATAGAGCTTATGTTATGCAAGAAAGCCACTATGGAGCTAAAAATTTAAGTGGAATAACACAAACTGGTTATAATATAGCTAAGGTTAATCAATTTGCTTCAGATAGAAACAGCATGAATAATAGTGATATAATCCAAGAAGAAAATAGAAATTTTGCGTCTGTATATCAAAATGCTACAGTTAATGGTGATAATGCAACTAAAAATTCAAGTGACATAGTTCAAGATAAAGGAGGTTATAATTCTGCATGGTTATCTCAAACAGCTGAAAACGATGGTATAAATGATAGTGAAATTTATCAACATGGTAATGGATTAGCAAATGTTAATCAAAATGCAACGCATTGGCAATTTAATAAGAGCTATGTAAAACAATATGCTGCTGATGATATTAATATAGCATGTGTTACCCAAAATGGTGACAATGGTGAAAACTATAGTAGCATTACACAAACAGGTGATTATAATTTTGCAGGAGTTAATCAATATTCAGACTTTTTTGTAAATACTAGCACTGTTACACAAACTGGTATGAATAATTTTTCTTGTGTTGATCAGACAGCATTGTTAGATAATAATACTAGTGTAGTAGATCAAATTGGCAATAATAATAATGCAATGGTTACTCAATTAAATGGAGTTACATTAAATTAGTAGTTGTGTTTGATATTAATTAATTTAATTATAATTTTAAGGGGGGGAAATTATCCCCCCCCTTTTATAAAATTTTGATTATTATGAAAAATTATAAACAAATTCTATTTATTTTAATTGGAATATATAGTTTTTTTGCTTTTAAGGTAACTGCACAATCAAATGACAATGCAACTATTAATCTATATACTCAATTAAATCAAGACGCTTCTTTAATTTTACAAAATAAAAATATTACACCAGGTGTCCTCCAATTAGATGAGAATGCTAATATTATTAATGTAAAACAAGAAGGATTAAATAACCAAATTGATGTTAGGGCAAATGCCAATAATTCTCAAAATGTAAATCAATTGGGAAACAGTAATGAATATCAATTTATAAATTACTATAATAATTCACCGTCTAATTTCGTTATAAGACAAGAAGGCGTTGGAAATTCTCTTCAAATTTATGGGCAGAATTCATTAAGTGAAAAATTACAAGTAATTCAAAAATCAAATTTTAAAACAATAATTATTAAAAATTACTAATTGTTTTGAGGAAGTTAATAAATAATATTTTTTTTATAATAATTTTTTTTTGTGGAATAAATAATATTCTTTCTCAAAATAATATTAATGCAAAAATTATAACAAAAATTAGAGATAATTTAGTAGGAATAAAAGCTGTTGCTCAAAATAATGATGCAATATTTAAAGATGATTTTAACTATTTGTTATTTTCTTTAAAAAAAGGAGCACAAGGTAATTATTCGAAAAATAGTCAATCAGGAAAGTTTTCTTTAGCACCTGGAGAAGAAAAAGAATTATCTATATTAAAAGTTAATATTCAAAAAAATGAAGAAATTAAAGTTTTTTTGTTTATTAGAAAAGATGGTCATTTAGTTTCCAAAGATTCTGCGAAAATTTATAGTGAAGGTAAAAGAGAAAAAAAAGTTCTAAATGAAAGTGAATTTGTATTAAAAGGTATTGTTTTAGATGAAGTAATTACAAAAATCGGTAAAGATTTTCATGATTATTTTTATCAAGCATATAATTCCTCAGGTAATAAATATCCGTTTATTATTGTTATAAAGGAAAAACCCTACTTTGGTAGAAGTAGTATTATTAGTGTAGAAGTTGATGATAAAAAGGTTATACAATTTTATTCAAAACCTGATGAAGAATATTTAAAATCAGAAGTAAAAGCTACCTTAATAAATTTAAGTTTTTTTGCTAAGAAAAGAAAAATGTTATTTAAAAATAGTAGAATTTAAAAATGTTTTAATACATTTAAAGATGAAAAAGTTAAAAATAATTTTAACACTTATAATTATTAGTGTCCCTAGTTTAATTTATTCCCAAAATTTTGTTTATAAACCAATGAATCCTTTTTTTGGTGGAGATTCATTTAATTACCAACAAATGTTGGCTGAGGCAAATGCGCAAAATGATTTTAAAGAAGAATCTGCAGCACCTAATACTAGAGCAACAGATTTAGAAAATTTTACGGATGGATTAAATAGACAATTATTAAATTCTTTATCACAAGATTTATTTCAACAACAATTTGGAGATACAAATTTTACTGTAGGAACATACAGTTTTGGTACTTTTGTGGTTGATATAACTCCTTCTAACCAAGGTTTAACAGTTAATATTTTAGACACTTCTACAGGAGAGCAATCTCAAATAATTATACCTAATTAACCTATGTCCCTAAAATAACCTCTATGATAAAAAAATATTATAAAGCAATATATATATTGTTATTTTTAACTTCTAGTTGCGGAGCATATTTCAACCAGCCATTTACAACCAGTAAAGCACGAATTGGAGAAAACACAACTCAAAAAAGTATTTTATCTGGTATTTTGCCAGTTGAGCCATCTGTAGTAGGTGTATACAAATTTAGAGATCAAACAGGTCAGTATAAACCTGTTGAAAATGGTTCTACATTTAGTACAGCAATAACGCAAGGAGGTACATCAATGTTATTAAAATCATTAGAAGATTCAAAATGGTTTAATCCTGTTGAAAGAGAAAATATAGGAAATTTATTAAATGAACGTCAAATTATTCGTTCAACCCGCCAAGAATATGCTAAAAATTTAAAACAGAAACAGGTTACCAGTATGCCTCCATTATTGTTTGCTGGTATTATATTAGAAGGAGGAGTAATATCTTATGATTCAAATATTATTACTGGTGGTTCTGGTGTTAGATATTTTGGTGTTGGAGGGTCAAATCAATACAGAGAGGATAGGATTACAGTATATTTACGTGCAGTATCTACATCAAGCGGAAGTATTTTAAAAAACGTGTATGTCTCTAAAACTATATTATCTCAAGGTATTTCTGCTAATTTATTTAGATATGTTAAATTAAGACGACTATTGGAAGTTGAAACTGGTGTTACTAAAAATGAACCAGCTCAATTAGCAGTTAAAGAAGCTATAGATAAAGCCGTTGAAAATTTAATTGTTGAAGGTATAATTGATGGTTTATGGCAACCTCAAGGAGGTGATGCCGTAGTAAAAATGGTAAAAGAAAAATATGACAAAGAAAAAGAAGAGGCGGCATCAACCGCTTTATTGGGTAGAAAATTAGAAGATAGAAGAGGTAAAGTAGCAATTGGAATTAATGTAGGTTCAGCTAATATTGAAGGAGATTACGGAGGTTCTAAAGGGAAACCATCTACTAATATTTCATATTTATTATATTTTAAAAACCCTAATTTAAATTTAAACTTCGGATTAGGATATTTTCAGCTAGAAAGTCAGGGCTTTAAGGATGATTTTGCGGCATTAGATTTAAACTTAGAGTATGAATTTCTTCCTTATGAAGATTTGTCCCCTTTCGCATATGTTGGTGTTGGAACTGTTACAAATTTTGATTTAACCAGTCCCTATGCAAAAATGCAAGCAGGATTGGGAATAGAATATTTGCCAGTTAACAATATTGGAATTAAAATTTTTGGAGAACAAAACGCTGTTTTTAGCGATAAATTAGATGGTTTAGCTCAAGGAAAAAGAGATGACTATTTTTGGAGATTTGGAGTAGGATTAAACTTCTATTTTGGGAAACCTTATAAAAGAGTTAAATCTGTAATTTTTGAATAAAAATAAGATAGACATGAAAAATAAATATAAATATAAAGTTATTATAGGTTTGTTATTAGTTTCTTTTTTAATTAGTTGTTCAGAAACTACGGTAGATTTAGTTCAATATGGTACAATTACCGGAAGAGTTGTTAAAGCTAAAACTTTTGAACCAATTGAAAATGCTAAAGTAACTATTAATTCTTCAAATAATACGGTTTTTAGTGATAGTGATGGATATTTTGTTATGACTGATGTTGAAATAGGAGAGTATTCAGTAAGTGCAAAGAAAGATGATTTTTTAACCAATTTTCAACCAGCTACAGTTGCTGTAGATAAAGAGGTTAATGTAATTTTTGAAATGGAAGATGATACTGCCTTAAATAGACCACCAACAACACCAGAAATAATTACTCCAGTGGATGGAAGTGAAGATCAAGAAATATCTCTAGAATTAGTTTGGAGTTCAAGTGATCCTGATGAAGATTCTATAACCTATCAATTAGAAATAAAAAATGATTATGATAGTAATATTCTAAATGTTACAAGCTTGATTGATACTACTTATGTAGTGTCAAATTTAAAATATGGAGTTAAATATTTTTGGCAAGTTATTGCTACAGACAGTATAAACGAGGATGTATTAAGTAAAGTTAACACATTTAAAACAAAAGTTGATCCTCAAAANAGGTATTTTTACGTTCAGAAAGGAACTAATAATAATAACAAAATTTATTCAGCAAATTATAATATTTCAGATTCTGAACCAGAAAATATTGTTGAACTAACAACGGATGATTTAAATTGTTGGAGGCCTCGTAAAAATACTACCTCTAATTTAATTGCTTTCTTAAGAACTTTTAATAATGAAACACATTTATTTTATATGAACCCAGATGGCTCAAATGTTACTCAGATAACGTCTTCTGTATCTGTTGAAGGATTTAATTTAAATGAGGTAGATTACTCCTGGGCATCAAATGGCAGTAGCCTAATTTATTCACATTATGATAAATTATATTTGATTAATAAGGATGGTAGTGGATTACAACAAATTTTTCAGACCGCAGATGGAAGTTATATTACCGAATGTGATTGGAGTAATGATGGAAGTGTAATAGCGCTTAAAACAAATGATATTACAGGTTATAATGTTGCTTTATACACTATTGATATAAATGGAACTGTTTTAACAAATATTTTGTCGGGTGTAACTGGTGCGGCAGGAGGTTTAAATTTATCTATAGATAATAAATTATTACTTTATACGTATGATATCTCTGGATATGAAAATGCAGATAATAGACAATTAGATTCTCATGTTTTTGTTTATAATTTTAACACAGGTTTATCAACAGATATTTCTTCAAATAAAAATTCTGGAACAAATGATTTAGATCCTAGATTCTCTCCTAATGAAGCTCAAGTAATTTTTGTAAATACATCGAATGATGGAATCTCTAGCAAATCTATTTATGCAATGGATACTAGTGATGGAAGTAATAGAATTGAATTGTTTACTAATGCAACTATGCCAGATTGGGAATAGTGGATAACAAAATTTTGCATTATAAAAAAACCGAATGTTAGCATTCGGTTTTTTTATTAATTATTATAATAATAAATTTATCTTTGCAACACAACTAATAAATTCAACAAATGAGTTCAAATTCAGCAGATAGATATAATAAACGTGGAGTTTCTGCTTCAAAAGAAGATGTGCATAATGCTATTAAAAATGTAGATAAAGGACTTTTTCCTAAAGCATTTTGTAAAATAATTCCAGATTATTTAACTAATAATGAGGATTATTGCGTAATAATGCATGCAGATGGAGCAGGAACAAAATCATCTTTGGCATATACGTACTGGAAAGAAACTGGAGATATTTCTGTTTGGAAAGGTATTGCACAAGATGCCTTAATTATGAATATTGATGATTTATTATGTGTTGGAGCAGTAGATAATATTTTGCTTTCTTCAACTATTGGAAGAAACAAAAATTTGATTACTGGTGAAGTAATTTCGGAAATTATTAATGGAACGGAAGAATTATTAAAAGATTTAAAACAATTTGGAGTTGAAATTTATGCTACGGGAGGAGAAACAGCTGATGTTGGAGATTTAGTTAGAACTATTATTGTAGATTCTACCGTAACCGCTAGAATGAAAAGAAAAGATGTTATTAATAATGCGAATATAAAACCGGGTAATGTAATTGTTGGTTTAGCATCTTTTGGACAGGCTACTTATGAAACAGAGTATAATGGTGGTATGGGTTCAAATGGATTAACGTCTGCACGTCATGATGTTTTTAATAAATATTTAGCAACAAAATATCCGGAAAGCTTTGATGCTACCGTCCCAGATGAACTCGTATATTCAGGAAATGTAAAGTTAACCGATAAAGTAGAAAAAAGCCCCATTAATGCTGGAAAATTAGTGCTTTCGCCAACTAGAACTTATGCGCCTATTATAAAAAGAATTCTTGAAAAATTAGGTGCAAATCATATTCATGGAATGATACATTGTAGTGGAGGTGCACAAACCAAAATTCTCCATTTTGTTGAGGGTCTTCATATTATTAAAGATAATATGTTTAAAATTCCACCTTTATTTAAATTAATTCAAGAGCAAAGTAAAACAGATTGGAAAGAAATGTATCAGGTTTTTAATTGTGGCCATAGAATGGAATTATATGTTTCTACAGAAATAGCGGAAGAAATTATTCAAATTTCTAAAAGTTTTAATGTAGATGCTCAAATTATAGGAAGGGTAGAGGCTTCAAAAACAAAAAAATTGACCATTGAAAGTGAATTTGGAAAATTTGTTTACTAATTTTTTTGCCGTTTAAATAAAAATTCAATTTTAGTTGTCTTATTAGAAACTACAGCATTTAGTTTATTGTCTTTTAGAAAATAATTAATTTTATTAGGAAAATCATTTTGTTTGTTCTCACATATAAAAGAGTTGCCAGTTTGTGCTATAAATTTAAATAATGTTGGATTTTCATTCACTCCAATCACCTGTAAATATAAGGTATCGTTTAAAGTAATAATGGAGAGTTCTTCCTTAAAAATAGTATCTCGCTCTTTAAGGGATACACCTAAACCAATTAATTTATTTTTCTTATTTAAAAACCAAGTTTCATAAGTCATATTTGGTGATTGTGTATTAATTCTTTCCCAATTGCCAACTAACCATGTTGGTTGCATAGGATCTTTTTTAGGAGAACAAGAGTTCAAAATAAATAAACAAAAAATAAAACTTAAATACTTCATAAAATTTAAATAAAGTATAAATATACATAAATGATTGCAAAAAAGGTTTCGATAAAAATTTGTAAATTTGCAATCCAATTAAAAGTACATGTTAGATAAATTAAAAATAGTAAAACAACGTTTTGACGAGGTTTCAGATTTAATAATTCAACCAGATATTATTACAGATCAAAAGCGCTATATTCAAATAAATAAAGAATATAAAGATTTAAGTGCAGTAATGAAAATTGGAGATGAATATCAGTCTTTGTTAAATAATATTGCCGAAGCCAAAGAAATTATTGCAGATGGTTCTGATGAGGAAATGACAGAAATGGCTAAAATGGAAATGGAAGATGCATCTGGTCGATTGCCTAAATTGGAAGAGGATATTAAGTTTATGTTAATTCCAAAAGACCCTGAAGATGCTAAAAATGTAATTGTTGAAATTAGAGCAGGAACTGGAGGCGATGAAGCAAGTATTTTTGCAGGCGATTTGTATAGAATGTACACAAAATATTGTTCTGATAAAAATTGGAAAATAGAAGTTGAAGATATTAGTGAAGGAACTTCTGGCGGATTTAAAGAGATTATATTTAGTGTTACAGGAACAGATGTTTATGGTGATATGAAATTTGAATCTGGAGTTCACCGTGTACAACGTGTGCCTCAAACTGAAACTCAGGGACGAGTTCATACTTCGGCAGCTACAGTAATGGTGTTGCCAGAGGCAGAAGAATTTGATGTAGAATTAAAGCCAAGTGATATACGTATTGATTATTTCTGTTCTTCAGGTCCGGGAGGGCAATCCGTAAATACTACCTATTCTGCAGTACGTTTAACGCATACTCCAACGGGTTTAGTTGCACAGTGTCAAGATCAAAAATCTCAACATAAAAATAAAGAAAAAGCAATGAAAGTATTGCGCTCTCGTTTGTACGAACAAGAGTTAGAGAAAAAATTGGCTGCTGATTCAGCGAAAAGAAATTCCTTAGTTGCCAGTGGAGATAGATCTGCTAAAATTAGAACATATAATTACCCTCAAGGTCGCGTAACTGAGCATAGAATTGGTTTGACTCTTTATGATTTACATAATATTATAAATGGCGATATTCATAAAATTATTGAAGAACTTAAGTTAGCTGAAAATACTGAAAAGTTAAAAGAATTAGGAGAAGTTTTTTAGTTAAACTGAATAGATACAAAATAAAAATCCCGAACAATTGTTCGGGATTTTTTTATATAAGCAAGAAATTAAAATCTATTTTACTGTATCTACAATTGCCTTAAAAGCTTCTGGATTGTTCATAGCTAAATCTGCAAGAACTTTTCGGTTCAATTCAACATTATTAGCTTTTACTTTTCCCATAAACTGTGAGTAAGACATTCCATACTGACGAGCTCCAGCGTTAATACGTTGAATCCATAATGCACGGAAAGTTCTCTTTTTGTTTTTACGGTCTCTATAAGAATATAACATTCCTTTTTCAACCGCATTTTTTGCTACTGTATAAACGTTTTTTCTACGTCCAAAGTAACCTTTTGCTTGCTTCAATATCTTTTTTCTTCTAGCTCTTGAAGCGACTGAATTTACTGATCTTGGCATAATTCATTTGTTTTTTTGTAGTAGGCGGTAATTTCTTACACTTAATTTAGCACTACTCCATGGTTAATAATTAAATTCCCTTTAACTTTATTATTTTAAAGTTAATTGTTGTAAAATGCTAGCTCTATCCGATTTATGAACTAAACCATCGTGAGTTAACTTTAATTTACGTTTTTTGCTTTTTTTGGTCAAAATATGACTTTTAAAAGCGTGCTTTCTTTTAATTTTTCCAGAACCAGTAAGCTTAAAACGCTTTTTGGCACTAGATTTGGTTTTCATTTTAGGCATCTTTCTTCTATTTTTATCTTGCTTATTTTCTATTTAGTTTTTTTAGGAGACAAATACATAATCATTCGTTTCCCTTCTAATTTAGGCATTTGTTCTACCTTACCGTAATCTTCTAACTCTTGAGCTAAACGTAAAAGTAAAATATGTCCTTGATCTTTATAAATTATAGATCTTCCTTTAAAAAATACAAATGCTTTTAATTTAGCACCGTCTTTTAAAAATTTAATGGCATGCTTCTTTTTAAATTCATAATCATGCTCATCGGTATTCGGTCCAAATCTAATTTCCTTTACAACTACTTTTGTAGCTTTAGATTTTTGGGCTTTTTCACGCTTTTTTTGCTCGTAAAGAAATTTTTTATAATCAATAACTTTACATACTGGCGGTTTAGCTTTTGGTGATATTTCAACCAAATCTAATTCTTGTTCGCGTGCAATAGCTTTTGCTTTGGATAATGGATAAACACCAATTTCAACGTTATCGCCTACTAAACGAACTTCGTCAACATGAATTATTTTTTCATTAATTCTATGTTGATCTTCTTTAATAATTCTCCAGGGTTTTCTTCCCCCTCTTCTTTTAATTGCTATGGCTCAAAAATTTAAATTAAACTAAAATTGTTTTATACTATTAACTTCTTTATTTACTATGGATACAAATTCATTAATAGAAAATGCTCCTAAATCTCCTTCTCCTTGTTTTCTTATAGATATGGTTTCATTTTCTTGTTCCTTTTCACCAACAATAACCATGTATGGAATTTTATTTAATTCCGCGTCTCTAATTTTTCTTCCAGTTTTTTCATTTCTAGAGTCTATAAGGGCGCGAATTTCGTCATTTTCTAACAAATGTAAAACTTTTTCGGCATATTTTTGATATTTCTCACTGATTGGCAGTATTATAACTTGTTCTGGAATTAGCCAAAGAGGTAGTTTACCGCCTGTATGCTCTAGTAAAACGGCAATAAATCGTTCCATAGATCCAAANGGAGCTCTGTGAATCATAACTGGGCGATGTAATTTGTTATCTGCACCTTTGTATGATAATTCAAAGCGTTCAGGTAAATTATAATCAACTTGTATGGTTCCAAGCTGCCAACTTCTACCCAAAGCATCTTTTACCATAAAATCTAATTTTGGTCCATAAAATGCTGCTTCGCCATATTCAATAATATAATCTAACCCTTTTTCTTTAGTTGCATTAATAATGGCATTTTCTGCTTTTTCCCAATTTTCATCACTTCCAATATACTTTTCTTTGTTGTTTGGGTCTCTTAATGAAACTTGCGCTGTAAAGTTTTCAAAACTTAACGATTTAAATACATATAATACTAAATCAATAACATCTTTAAACTCTTTATCTAATTGATCAGGTGTACAAAAAATATGAGCATCATCTTGAGTAAATCCTCTAACGCGAGTTAATCCGTGTAATTCACCACTTTGTTCGTACCTATATACAGTACCAAATTCAGCAAATCTTTTTGGTAAATCTTTATAAGAAAAAGGTTTACTGTTATATATTTCACAATGATGAGGGCAATTCATAGGTTTTAACAAAAATTCTTCTCCTTCTTTTGGTGTATGAATAGGTTGAAAACTATCTTCACCATATTTGGCGTAATGCCCAGAAGTTACATATAATTCCTTTTGACCTATATGAGGTGTTATTACCATTTCATAGCCTGCTTTTTTTTGTGCTTTTTTAAGAAATTGTTCAAGCCTATCTCTTAATGCAGCACCTTTAGGAAGCCAAAGCGGTAATCCTTGTCCTACTTTTGCCGAAAAAGTAAAGAGTTCTAATTCTTTCCCTAACTTTCTATGATCCCGTTTTTTTGCTTCTTCAAGTAGTTCTAAATACTCTGTCAACATTTTTTGCTTTGGAAAAGATATTCCATAAATTCGGGTAAGTTGATTGTTTTTTTCATCTCCTCTCCAATAAGCTCCAGCAGCACTTGTAATTTTTACTGCTTTAATAATGCTAGTATTTGGTATGTGCCCTCCTCTACATAAATCGGTAAAGTCAGAATGATCGCAAAAACTTATAGTACCATCATCTAAATTTTCAATTAGCTCAACCTTATATTCATTATTTTGTTTACTATAATATTCTAAAGCATCTTTTTTAGAAATTTCTCTTAATGTAAAATCAAATTTACCACGTGCAAATTCAATCATTTTTTTCTCAATGGCTGGGAAATCTTTCTCAGATATAACATCCTCTCCTAAATCTATATCATAATAGAATCCATTTTCAATAGCAGGGCCAATAGTTAATTTTACTTTTGGATAAAAGAATGTAATAGCTTGAGCCAATAAATGAGCAGAAGAATGCCAAAAAGCTTTTTTACCTTCAACATCATTAAACGTGTATAAAACTAAAGTGCCATTTTCTAACAATGGCGTGGTAACTTCTACAGTATTATTATTGAACTTAGCTGAAATTACATTTCGTGCAAATCCTTCGCTTATACTTTTAGCAACATCCAATGGAGTACTATCTCTTTCTATTTCTTTAATAGAGCCATCTGGTAAAGTTATTTTAATCATTTTTTTTAATTAAGATTGCAAAGATATTAGAAAACTATCAAATGAACAATATGAATTTGCAAACTAATCGGTATTTAAATGTTATAGAGTATATATATAATCTAAAATGGGGACGAAAATAAAATTGTACTGTAATTAAATAAAATTTTCATTGGCTAATTGACACTATTTCAATGTTCTAATATTGTTTTAAAAAAAGAATCAAAAAAAGGGTTAAAAAAGTTTGTTGAAGTAGGAAAAAGAGTATTACATTTGCCACCGCTAATAAGGAAACGGTTTAGCGAAACGATCTAGAACATACAGGGTGTAAAAAGTTTAGAAAAAAGGCTAAATTAATTTTGGTGATTATCAAAAAGGTTTTTACATTTGCACACCCAAAATCATTTATGATTAGGGATAGAAAAGTTCAAAAAAAGGGTAATAAAAAAACTTTAAAAAATAGTTAAAATAAAATTTGGCTAATAAAAATAAAGGTTTTACATTTGCACCCGCTTTGAGAGATACAGAGCGAAACAGAGACAGAAGTTCATTGAAAATATTGAAATTGACAGCGTAAAAATGAGTAAGAAACTATGTTTTTTTTAAAAAACTTAGAAAATTCTTTTGAGAAACTATAACATCGTACATTATTAAAAATACATACGATGAAGAGTTTGATCCTGGCTCAGGATGAACGCTAGCGGCAGGCTTAACACATGCAAGTCGAGGGGTAACATTGATTGCTTGCAATCAGATGACGACCGGCGCACGGGTGCGTAACGCGTATACAATCTACCTTTTACTAAGGGATAGCCCAGAGAAATTTGGATTAATACCTTATAGTATTATAAAATGACATCATTTAATAATTAAAGTTTCGGCGGTAAAAGATGAGTATGCGTTCTATTAGCTAGTAGGTAAGGTAACGGCTTACCTAGGCGACGATAGATAGGGGTCCTGAGAGGGAGATCCCCCACACTGGTACTGAGACACGGACCAGACTCCTACGGGAGGCAGCAGTGAGGAATATTGGGCAATGGAGGCAA
>JGI24024J18818_10000703_pt1 | contig 13126 bp, 11 predicted proteins | sample Cruoilmetagenom2_FD_18818 | JGI IMG/M metagenome (IMG submission 18818) | reverse complement strand
GGCCTTTCGGCCAGGTCGGGCGAGTGGGACTCAAGTTCGTTGACAAGGATGTCGTACTGGCGCTCCGGAGAGTCGGATTGGAGGTCTGATGGATCGAGCAGCACGACGAGGACCCGGGCACGTTCTGTGTGACGAAGGAACTCATGGCCGAGTCCTTTCCCTTCGGCTGCCCCCTCGATGAGACCGGGGATGTCGGCCAAGACAAACTCTCGTCCGTCGATGGCGACCACGCCGAGATTCGGAACCAGGGTCGTAAACGGGTAGTCCGCAATCTTGGGTTTGGCTGCCGACACGCTTGCGACGAGAGTGCTCTTCCCCGAATTGGGGAAACCGATCAGTGCGCCATCCGCAGCCAACTGCAGTTCGAGGAGGAGCGTTCGATCGTCGCCGTACTCCCCCTGTTCTGCGAACGATGGGGCCCTGCGGTCCGGCGTCACAAAGGAAGCATTGCCACGACCGCCCCTGCCGCCTTCAGCGACAACCAGTCGTTGGCCCACATCAACGAGGTCGGCTATCAGCAACCCATCCTCGCCGCGGACCACCGTGCCAAGCGGAACGACGAGCTCGAGGTCGTCGCCCTTTCCCCCGTGCCGCAGTTCACCCTCGGCATGATCTCCGTCGCCGGCCTTCCAGTGCGGCTTGCGATCGTAACGCAAGAGTGTGCCGATGCCCTGGTCGGTGACCAGGATGACGTCGCCGCCCCTCCCCCCGTTTCCACCATTCGGACGGCCACGAGGCTTGCCCTTCCTCTTCTGAAATGACGCGACGCCTGCCCCACCCGCACCACCGCGAGCGAACAGACGCACAGAGTCAACGAAAGAAGCCATGGGGGAACCGTAGTCCGTAATCCGTACTCAGTAGTCCGTACTCACAAGCTCTATGTCCGTGAATGGCGATGCGCCGGCACAAGGCCGGCGCGATCTCTGGATACGTATTGCGGACTACGGAATACCGAGTACTTCTGTACTGCCTAGGGCAGAACTGATACCTGGCGGCGACCGCGCTTGGAACCGTACTGGACGGTGCCTGCGGTCATCGCGTAGAGCGTGTCGTCTCCGCCACGACCGACGTTGTCACCGGGGTGGATGCGCGTGCCGCGCTGCCTGACGATGATGGCGCCTGAGTTGACGACCTGTCCGTCGAAAACCTTCGGTCCGAGCCTCTGCGCTGCAGAATCGCGACCGTTCTTAGATGAGCCGCTTGCCTTGGTCTTGGACATCTCAGCCCTCCTTCTTCTCGGTCTTCGCCTCTGAAGAAGCCGGCTTCTTCTCAGCCTTCGCCTTCTTGGCCTTCTTGTCGGAATCGACCGATTCCTTCGCCCCCGCCGCGTCGGCGGACGCCTTCTTCTTGACTCCGGGGAGTTCGATCTTCTTCACTTCGAGGCGTGTGTACTTCTGGCGATGGCCGGCACGCCTGCGATACCCGGTCTTGTTCTTGTACTTGAAGATGTCGATCTTCGGACCGGTGGAGTCACCGACGATCTCGGTGGTGACCGTCAGCTTGTCAAGAGCGTCGCGGTCGGAGATGACACTGCCGTCGTCGTTGACGATGAGGAGCGGAGTGAAGTCCACTTCCCCGTCAGCCTTGATGCGCTCGACGTCGATAACGTCGCCTTCTTGAACTTTGGCCTGCTTGCCGCCGGCGCGAATGATGGCGTACATGATCCTTCAATACTTGTGGTGGACGAGCCGACTCTCTCGGCGCGGTCAAGCGCTTCGCATGCAAAGCGCCCGCAGATGATAGCGGAACGGCGCCCTATGAGCAGGNCCGTCTACGACNCGNCNGTGTCNTCCGANTCNNCAACGATCGGAACTCCAGATGTGGCCGCTTCTTCGTGCAGGAGGACGCCCCGTCCGCTGCACCGCGGGCAGACCTCGGAGAACGACTCGAGGAGACCTGCAGACACGTTCTTGCGAGTCATCTCGACCAATCCGAGGTTCGAGACGTCGAACACCTGGGTCCGCATCTTGTCCTTCGCCAGGTGTTCTCGCATGCGGAGCAGCACGGCATCCTGATTCTTCTGGATCTCCATGTCGATGAAGTCGATCACGATGATTCCGCCGATGTCCCGGAGCCTCAGCTGACGGGCGATCTCCTCAGCGGACTCGAGGTTGTTCTGGAGGACCGTGTCCTCGAGGTTCGAGTGCCCGACGTACCGACCTGTGTTCACGTCGATGACGGTGAGTGCCTCGGTGCGGTCGATGACGATGTGACCCCCAGACGGGAGCCAGACCTTCCGATCGAGTGCCTTGCGAAGCTGATCCTCGACGTGAAAACGCTCGAACAGGGGCAGTTCGTCCCCGTACAGCTGAACCTTCTCGATCAAGTCGGATCCGGTGCCTCCGAGATACGAGAGAATCTGGTCATGCGTGTTGCGATTGTCGACGATCAGTCGCTTGAAATCCCTGGTGAAATGCTCGCGGATCACACGGATGACAAGTGGTGGCTCTTGGTAGATGAGTGAAGGAGCGGTGGCCGTCTTCATGTCTCTCTCGATCCCGAACCAGATCTCGCTCAGTCGGTCGATGTCAGACTTGATGTCTTCAGGAGTTGCACCTTCAGCCGCGGTGCGGACGATCACACCCATCCCCTCAGGACGGAACTCTGCAACAAGTTCGCGCAGTCTCCTGCGTTCTTCGTCGGGAAGACGCCGCGAGATGCCCCTCACCTGCGCATCGGGCGCGAGCACCAGGTACCGGCCTGCGAGGCTGACTTGGTTCGTGAGACGGGCACCCTTGTGGCCCATCGCATCTTTGACAACCTGCACCAAGACGGGATCTCCCGGCTGGAGTGCAGACTCGATGCGCTTCGGCTTGCCGTTCAAGTCGTAGGAGCTGTAGTTCACATCCCCGGCGTAGAGAACGCCGTTCTTGCCGCCGCCGAAATCGATGAACGCTGCTTCCATCCCTGGCAGGACGTTGCGGACCTTGCCGAGATAGACGTTGCCGACGAGGGATCGTTTGTCCGAGCGAGCTACGTAGTGCTCGACGAGGACGGGGCCTTCGAGGACCACGATCTGGGTCTGGTGCGGCATAGACCGGACGAGCATCTGCTTGCGGGCAGTGTCCGGCGGTGGGGAGACCTCAACGTGAGCCGGACGGCGCCGACGTCGTTGATCGGTGTTCTTCTGCTTCTTCTGCTGCTGTCGCTTCGGCTTCTGCTTTGGCTTCTGCTTCTGCTTCGCAGGGTCCTTCGTGCTCGGCGACTCAACGGTCGAGAATCGACGAACGGTGACAGCCTCGCCGTCGACCGTGCGAACCGAGCGCTCCTCTGTTGCAGATCCGCGACGCACCACCTGCACAGACTTCTTCCGGAACAATCCCATCAGTGAACTCCTTCGAGGTGCCGGAGATCCGACGAGGTTCGTGCACGAATGGCTCCAGCGTGAGGTCGGCCACGACGAAATCTCGATGATCGATCGTCGCGAAGTGCCGGTAGACGTTGAGCATGCGCGTGTGCTTCTCGTTGGTCCCAGGTCGAAAATGGCGACCGCGCTCTGCGATCGTCTGAAAACGAGAGTAGCAAGCAGAAGAGCGTATCCGGTGGTTATCCGCACAGAACGTCGAGTCAGACGCCGAGCACAGAGCTATGAGCCATGAGCTATGAGCCGTGAGCAGGGCCTTTGCTCAGAGCTCACAGCTCAGAGCTCACAGCTGGCTACCCCTCGCCGTTGCCTAGACCCAATTCTTCCTGTCGCGCCTCATCCGGGTTGTAGCATCGTCGGCACCGGGCTTCGTAGGCATCCTGGGCGCCGAGAACCACCAATTCGTCGGATTGGACCACTCGCTGAGTGAACAGGCCAGGGCCGCCACACCGATGGCACACCGCGAGCGCTTTCGTCACGTACTCGGCGCGAAGCATCAGGGAAGGGATCGGCTCGAACGGTCGGCCGAGGTAGTCGAGATCCAGCCCTGCGATGATCAACTGCTTACCCGCTGCAGCCAGATCCGTGGCCACATCGACGAGTCCCTCATCGAAGAACTGCCCCTCGTCAATCCCGATAACGATCGTCCGATCCGCGACAGCGTGGAGCAATTCGCTCGAATCGACGACCGGAATCGCCTCGGTCGAGAGATTCGAGTGAGAGACGACCTCGCTGTCGGCGTATCTGGTGTCGATCTGGGGCTTGAAGGTCTGAACCGGGATTCTGGCGATTCCGTACCTGGTCACCCGGCGAATGAGCTCTTCGCTTTTTCCCGAGAACATCGGCCCCGCGATGACCTCGATCCAACCTTGTTCGGAGCGTCTGTGCATGAGCGCTGACTGTAGACCGAGTGAGCGGTTACGCCGTAGTCGAACGCTCCGTCGGAAGCGTCGGGCGGCGCATCCACGTCGAGTGCGCAAGCCCGAGGGCAACGCTCATCATCACGAACACCGTGCCACCTGACGACATGAAAGGAAGTGGCAGGCCGGTCACCGGCATCAACCGAACCGTCATGCCGACGTTCACGAAGACGTGGAAGGCGAGAAGCGCTGCAACACCTGTGGATACCAACTGACCGAACCGATCGCTCGCATTCGCCGCCGAGACCAGCACACGCCAGATGAGGACTCCGAACAGCACGAGGACGAGGAGGCTCCCGGCAAACCCCAACTGCTCTCCGACGGCCGTGAAGATGAAGTCGCTGGACTGTTCGGGAACGAAGCGGAGATTCGTCTGGGTTCCGTTGAACAAGCCCTTGCCGAACAGCCCCCCGGTTCCGATCGCGATCTGGCTCTGGTACTGGTTGTACTGCGTGTTGAGGACATCGGATACCGGATCAAGAAACGCCGTCAGTCGTGTGATCTGATACTCCTTGATCGCCCCGACCTGGAACAGAGCGACCGTGCCGATGAGACCTGCAACCACGAGCGCCGCCATCTGACGCCAGGTCGCTCCCGCAACGAAAACCATGATGCCGGCGATGAACCCGAACGTGAGCATGGTTCCGAGATCAGGTTGGAGAAAGATGAGTACGGCCGGCAGGGCGACAAGCGCTACGGCTCGCGCCACGCGATCCCACCGCATCGGGCGTGCGGCGGCGGTCAGGAGTGCTGCGAGGGCGAGGATGACGGCGAGCTTCGCTATCTCGGATGGTTGGAATCTGATCGGCCCGAGCTGAATCCACCGCTGTGCACCCTTCACCGTGGAGCCGAGCGGGCTCAGAACGAGCACCAGCGTCACGATGGATCCGAGGTAGATGGCTGAAACCCATGGACGGATCGTCGTCAGTTTGATCAGCGAAACGACGCCGAACGCCATGAAGCCGATGAGCACGAACGCCGCCTGCTGCTCGAGCTCCCGGGTCGGGCTCACGTCGAGGGCCTCCAAACGCGGGGCCGATGCCGTGTAGATCATCAGGAGGCCGAGAGCGGACAGCACGGCGTAGGAGATCAGAAGCAACCAGTCGGGGCGCAACTGCCTATCCCGCCGGAGCAGTGAGATCTGGCTGCGTTCGGTCGTGATCGCCATCAGTCCATGTCCTCCCCGGCTTTGAGCGAAGTCACCGCATCTTCGCCGTTCACGATGTACTGGAGAACCTGACGTGCAACCGGAGCCGCCACCCCGCCACCCGATCCTCCGCGTTCGATGACGACGGTTACGACGTACTCGGGTGAGAGGACGGGAGTCACGCCAACGAACCACGCCGTATCGACTTCCTGGACGTCTTCTACGGCTTTGATGATCTCGGCAGTTCCCGTTTTTCCACCGACCGTCGAGATCCGCGGACCGAACCCGGCGAAGGCGCTGCGAGCCGTTCCGATCGGCCCGTTCACGACTTGCTGGAAGTCACGACGCAGGGCGTCGACGGTCCTCTGTTCGATGTCGATGGTCTGGATGATCGACGCGGGGTTCTCGTCGACGACGTTGCCTTCCTGGTCGAGCATCTCTGAGACGACACGCGGTGTCCAGAGGGTGCCCCCGTTGAGCATCGCAGAGAAACCGTTCGCCAACTGAAGGGGCGTGACCAGGACCGCTCCCTGGCCAACGACCGCGTTCATCAGGTCTCCACCGACCCACGGGCCGGTTGGGCGGACCCGTCCGGTGTCCTTGCGCTGTTCCTCTCGGAACCACTGTCGATCCGGAATCAGGCCCGGTTTCTCGAACGGAAGATCGATCCCTGTCTCGGTTCCAAATCCGAATGACCGGGCCCACTCTTGCCACAGATCCTCGTTGTTGATACCCGACTCGTCCGATCTCTCGTTCCAGATTCGAAGCGAGATCTCCCAGAAGTAGAGGTCGCATGACGCCTGGAGCGCCCCGTGAAGATCGAGTGGGCCGTGCCCGTTCCTCTTCCAGTCCCGGTACACCTGGGACGAGCCGTCGTTGAACTCGAAGCGGAGGCTTCCCGTGCAGAGGTATTCATCGGTATCCGATGTGAGCGGTTTCAGCTCGCTGTCCGAGGGGGCCGGCTGAGCCGGTTCCTCTTCTTCGGGTTCACCATCTTCTTCCCCGGTCTCATCACCGGGGACTGTGGTCGAGGTGTTCTCGTCTCCGAGGATCCGATCATCGATGGGACGATCCAGTGGGTAGATCCCCTCCTCCATCGCCAGCACGTACGAGACGGCCTTGAACGTCGACGCCGGGGCGTACTGGCCCTGGATGGCGAAGTTCGTGAATGCGTTGATCGTCCCCAGGCTCTCCCACTCGGCCTGAGTCAATCCACTCACGAACGAGGTCGGATCGAACGACGGGTACGAAGCCATGGCGATGATCGAGCCATCGGTGGGATCTTCAACGACGCCGACGGCACGCACCGGGCACCACTTGTCCGAATGCGACACGATGATGGCATCGTCCGTGATCGCGATCGCTCGCAGGGTCGTGGCGAACGAGTCCCCTTCCTCGACCTCGATTTGCTCACCGTCGATATCGACCACGGCGATGCGCTGTGACCGGTCCTGTATGACGGCTTCGAGTCGCATCGTGCGCTCTTTGAGCCCGGAGAGCAGGGTCCGAGATCCCACACCGACCTCGACTCTCTGAACGGGTACACATACACCGTCGTTGTCGATCGGGAGGCCCGGGTACAGCGCGCCGAGCACCTTGCCCTCATCGATCTCAATGACGGCATCCGGGTCGACACTGTCCTCGTCGGTGGCCGTATCGTCTTCACCTGGAGTCTCCGCAGCTGCAGCTGCCTCAATGGCTGCCCGCTTCGCCTCCAGTTGTTTCGCCTCCAGAGCAAGGAACAGTCTGGTCCGTATGCTCCCGTTCTCCGATTCCAGCGCTTCGCGGCGTTCCGCCATCTCGAGATTTCTGGCCAACCCAAGGCCGGCTTCGAGTGACTCTTGGAGCTGGGCTTGGATTCCGCTGTCGATCGTGAGCATCAGATTGTTACCTGGCGTCGATTGCTGCTCCCCCAGTTGCTGCAGCACCGAGCGGCTGGCATCAACCTGGTACTTGATCACGCCTTCGGTGCCGCGAAGCAGGTCGTCGTAGGAACGTTCGATCCCGGCCTTGCCAACGGCGTCGGTCCCCTTCACGTTTGGTCGCTCAAGATCAGCGTCGGATGGCAAACCGATATACCCCAGCACCTGAGCTGCGAGTTCCCCTCCGGGGTACTCCCTGACCGGTTGCGGGATCACGGCGACACCCGGGAAGTCTTCCCGATGCTCGAGGAGCGTCAGCGCCTGCTGTTCGGTGAGATCCTCTGCCAGGATGATCTGGGCTCCAGAGTTCGCTTTGTCGAAGCGTTCGAGGATGTCCGCTGCCGGTTGATCGAGGAACGCGGAGAGACGCTGGGCGAGATCCTCGACGAAGTCGTCTTCAACCAGACCCATATCTACGACGACGGCGAGAGATGCGTCCGTCCCCGCGAGGAGTTCTCCGTTTCGATCGAAGATGTCTCCGCGGGGGGCGGGNGTAGGNACCACACGAATCAGGTTCTGTTCCGCAACGGCTGTGTANGTNTCGGTCTCCGTCACCTGGATCGTCCAGAGGCGCAGGCCCAACACACCGAGCATCACAGCGAGCACGAGGCCCACGCCNGCGAGTCGCCACGNGCTCGTCATGCCGCCCACGTCCTCTCNGGGGGTCGGACGGTTACCTTCACNAGCCAGAAGACCGGGTAAGCGAGAATCACGTTGTAGAGGGCCGGCACGAGGAGATCCCCGATGAACCCGGGACGGTTGATGATCCCCTGTCCGAACAACGTCCCGAGGACTGCGTACGTGAACTGGCCGATCACGGTGAGACCGAACACTCCCAGGAGGGCGACCGGCGTTCCCACGATCTCGCGATCACGCACCTTCAGCGTGATGAACGCTACGACGGTGAACGTGCTGGCCCATAGCCCGAGCGGCGCACCACCGACGATGTCCTGGACGAACCCTCCGGTGAACGCAACGAAGAGGGCCTGCTCCGGTTCGAGGACACGTGCGAGAGCGATCACGGTGAGCAACCCGAGTGCCGGTGCGTATCCGAACGGACGGATGTAGTCGAACACGGTCGTCTGGATGAGCACGGCTGCGACAACCAAACCGAGCGAGATGATGACCTTGCCGTTTGTCATTCCCGCTCCGATCCAGGGTCGGTGAACGAGGGTGCTTCGACAAGCGGATCGGTAGCCTGCGGATCAGCATCGAGCGGTGACCATCCGACGACGACCTTCACGAAATCGAGTTGCGAGAACGCTGCAGCCGGATCGACAGTGGTCCTCAAAGCGAACCCGACATCCGCCGACTTCGTCTCGTCGGCAAAACCCACGACGATTCCCGGCGGGAAGAGGCTCCCGTCGGTAAGGACGACGGCTCCCTCACGAACCGGCTGGGTCGCGTCGAACATGTCGAGGCGGAGGAGTTCGTCGCCCCTTCCTGTGGTCACACCGGTCTGGTTCGTGTCCTGCACTCGGACCCCGACCGAGACGAGCGGGTCGGTGATGAGACGTACCCGAGCCGACGTCTTCGTGACAAGATCGACGCGACCGACGAGGCCGTCTTCGTCGATGACGGCCTGCCCAGCGATGATCCCGTCGTCCGATCCCCGGTTGATGAGTCGGATCTGATCGAACGTCGATGCACCGGCTGAGTAGATCCGTGCTGTCACCGTCGCCAGATCCTCTGGTGGAGCAAGGTCGTTGATCGCCTCGAGCTCGGCGAGCCTGCGTTCGAGAGCAGATGTCTCAAGAAGACGCTGCTCGAGCTGGCGGACCTCCGCCTCGAGTCGTTCGTTCTGATCGCTGAGCCCAGCGATGTTGGAGACCCCGTCGACGAATCCGACCACTGGCCGAATGAGGAAGTCGATCCCTTGCTGAACGGGAGACACGAGCGTCTGAGCGCCGCCGCGGATTACCGTCGTGAAGCTACCACCCGACGAGCGTACGTCGAATGTCGCTATGAGGAACCCCACCGCCAGGAGTGTTACGAAGAGCGCAGTGGAACGATCAAGACGTCGTCCGGAAGGGAACATCAGTTTCGACCCGGGACCATGTCACCCGCGGCCGCTGGACTGGAGAACGACGTGAAGCACGTTGAACTCTTCCAGGACCGCTCCCGAACCGACCACCACGCTCTGCAGTGGCCGCTCGGCCGTCACGATCGGCATCCCCGTCTCGTTGACGAGTCGCTGGTCGAGACCGCGCAGCAGGGCACCGCCGCCGGCAAGGACGATCCCGCGTTCCATGATGTCTGCGGCCAATTCGGGAGGCGTCTTGTCGAGCGTGTACTTGACCGCATCGACGAATGCTTCGACCGGCTCCTCGATCGCTTCGCGGATCTCCGCGCTCGAGAGCACGATTGTCTTCGGCAGCCCGGTGATGAGGTCACGGCCACGCACCTCGGCGGCCGGTTCGTCGGCGTATGGCCAGGCCGATCCGATCGCCATCTTCACCTGCTCAGCGGTTCGTTCACCGAGCATGAGGCTGTATTCCTTCTTCACCCACTGGATGATGGCGTCGTCGAGTTCGTCGCCACCGATCCGGATGCTCTTCGACACCACGATCCCGCCGAGGGAGATGACGGCGACCTCGGTGGTCCCACCGCCGATATCGACGATCATCGAACCAGTCGGCTCGTGCACCGGGAGGCCAACGCCGATCGCTGCGGCCATCGGCTCCTCGATCGTGTACGCCTTCCTCGCTCCCGCGTGATACGCGGCTTCTTCGACCGCCCTGCGCTCCACACCCGTAATGCCGGAGGGAACACAGATGACGATCCTCGGGCGCGCGGCGAATCGACCGGTGTGCACCTTGTCGATGAAATAGCGGAGCATTTTCTCGGTCACGTCGAAGTCGGCGATCACGCCGTCACGCAGCGGCCTGATGGCCTGGATGTACGACGGCGTGCGTCCGATCATTCGTTTCGCGGCCATGCCGACCTCGAGAGGTCGATTGTCTCGCGTGTTGATCGCAACCACCGATGGCTCGTTGAGGACGATGCCCTGGCCGCGCACGAACACAAGGGTGTTCGCCGTGCCGAGGTCGATGGCCATGTCCCGACCTGCGAAGGACAGAAGGCTGTTCATGGGAGCATTCCCTGGGAGTGTGGTGTCAGTGTAACTAGGAGAGCGAGTAGCGGTCCTAGAAGTACAGCCCGAGCTCTCGCTCGGCGCTCGTCGGTGAGTCCGATCCGTGGACGATGTTCTCGGTGATAATCGCCCCGAAATCTCCGCGAATGGTCCCTGGAGCCGCCTCTGCCGGGTTGGTCGTACCCATCAGAGTCCTGGCGACAACCACCGCCGACTCCCCCGACCACTGCATCGCGACGACGGGTCCGCTCGTGATGAACGCTGCGAGCTCTCCGTAGAACGGCTTGTCGACGTGCTCGGCGTAGTGGCGGGACGCTAGATCGTCGTCGATCGTCAGCATCCGCATCCTGTCGAGTTTCAATCCTTTGTTCTCGAAGCGAGTGATGACCTCGCCGACGAGACCCCGCCGCACACCGTCGGGCTTCACCATGATGAAAGTTGATTCAATTGCCATGAGCCGGAAGGCTAACCGTCGTCGTCGGTTTCCGCCCAGGCGTCCTCGGTCTCGACCCACGGTTCGTCGTCATCGTCTTCCGTGTCGTCGTCGACCACCGACTCGAATCGAACATGCACTCCCGATGGGTGGAAGCCGGTGCCGATGAGGGACTCGCGAGCCTCACCTGCCACGTAGAGCGATCCAACGACCGCAACCGCTCCTTTGGGCCCGGCGGCGCTCATCGCCTCGGCAACAGCATCCGACACGCCTTCAACGGTTGTCGTTTCACAGCCCAAGACGGAACCAGCCGATGAGGCAACGACCGACGCTGCGATCGCAGCGGGATCATCCGGCGCTGTTGCCCACAGATGGCCGACAAGGCCTTTGAGTGGTTCAAGGATCTCTCCGGGCGATCGATCTCCCCGCATGCCCGCGACGATCTGCCAATCGGTTTCGGGGAACTCGTCCATCAGGGCGGAGGCCAGGCCCTGGACACCTTCCACGTTGTGTGCTCCGTCGATGACGACGAGCGGTCGATGGTGCACGACCTCGATCCGGCCCGGTTGGGTGGTCGCCGCCAGTGCATCCCGGAGAGCATCGACGTCGAGGGCACGCTCGAGGAAAGCTTCAGCGGTAGCGATCGCCGTGGCGAGATTGTCGATCTGATGCCGTCCGTGGATCGGGAGATAGAGGTCGGTGTAATCCGTGTAGATTCCGACGATATCGACCAACCACCCGCCGACCGCCCGGACCTCGTTCGCTATGGAGAAGGCGTCCCCCGATCGGAACCATTTCGCGTCCTTCTCATCCACGCGCACCGTGATGGCACCTTCGGCGGCTGGAGGAACTGGACCGGTGACCACGACCCCTTCTTCCCCGATGATTGCCGCCTTCTCTGCCGCGATCTCAGCGACGGTCTCGCCGAGATACTCGACGTGGTCGAGGGCGATCCCGGTGATCACAGCGACGGCTGAATCGACGACGTTCGTCGCATCCCATCTGCCTCCCATCCCCACCTCGATGATCGCAACGTCGAGAGCGATCTCTGCAAACACAGAGAATGCAAGTGCCGCAGTCACCTCGAAGTAGGTGATACCGCAGTCCATGCGGCGCTCGTACTCCTCGACGAACCAGGCGATGTCGGAGACGGCCTGGGTGAATGCATCGGCCGTCATTGGTGCGCCGTCGATCGAGAACCGCTCCTCCACACGATGCAGATGCGGCGATGTGAACGTACCGGTCCGGATACCGTGCGCACCGAGAATGTCGGCAACCAGGCGGGTGACCGTCGTCTTGCCGTTCGTCCCTGCAACGTGGATGACCGGATAGTCGAGTTGTGGGTTCCCCATGAACTCGAGGACACCTGTGATGCGCTCGAGGCCCGGTTTCACACCTTGGCCGATGCGGTCGTCGAGGAACGCTTCAGCGCCGGCTCGATCGGTGATTGTCGGGATCGATCCGTCCATGTCAGCCGAGCTCTTCAAGCTGTGCTCGGAGTTTGGCGATGCGCTCATCCGCTGAAGCCACTTTCGCCTCTTCTCCCGCGACCACCTCAGCGGGAGCCCTGTCCCGGAAGTTCGGGTTGGCGAGCTTCGCCCGTGAACGCTCCAGATCGGATTCGCCATCCGTGATCGACTTCTTCAGGCGTTCCCGTTCCGCATCGACGTCGACGAGCCCCTCGAGTGGAATGAACGCCTGGACCGTGCCTGCGATGACCCTGCTCACGGCACCGCCGGTTGGCGGGTCACCGTATGTGACGGTGCAGCCTGCAAGGGCTTCGAGGTGCTCGGCCCACCACTCTTCAGAGACATTGTCGGGATCGCTGACCGTGATTTCGATCGGCGTCTTCGGGCTGATCTGATGCTCGGATCGGAACCGACGCAGTCTCACGATGAGGTCTTGCATCGTGGCCATTCCCTGCGGGCCATTCGCTGCCGGTGGGGTTGGCCACGAGGCCGTGATCAGCAGGCTCCCGTCACCGAGCTCGCTCCAGAGCTCCTCGGTGAGATACGGGATGGCAGGGTGGAAGAGCTTGAGGAGGTCGCGCAGCACAACACCGAGCGTCGCACGGGTTACGGGTCCACGGGCTTCGTCGCGCAACGACCCCTTCGCCATCTCGAGATACCAGTCGAAGACCTCGGCCCAAGCGAAGTTGTAGAGCAGGCCGTATGCATCGGAGAATCGATACTCGTCGAAGAGTCGATCGAACTCGGCGGTGACCTCGACAAGCCGCCCCAGGATCC
>JGI24024J18818_10000702_pt1 | contig 13136 bp, 10 predicted proteins | sample Cruoilmetagenom2_FD_18818 | JGI IMG/M metagenome (IMG submission 18818) | reverse complement strand
GGCAATGCTCATTTAATTCGAGTACAAGGGAAATCCTCCGTCGACAAAGCTGAGTTACTAGAAATGATTCTCAAACTACCTACAAGGGAAAAAGCCATTTGCCTGGTGAATCTCGTCACAGCCAATCGTCCGAATGAGATGGTTCGTATGAAGATAAAGGATTTTAATCTCGAGGGGCGCACAGTGGATGTTTATTTAATGAAGCAAAAGAAGTGGCACACGAAACGATTAACACTAGAAACAGTGAAAGTGGTAAAAGACTATATACGTGAATATCGATTACGACCTGATAACTATTTTGTAGGAAGAGTATATAGAGGTGGACGATATGAGAGTGTCGAAATGACTGAGACGGGCTATTGGAAATCGTTGCAGCGTTGGACGGGGCTTACCGGTTATAACTTTCGTAAGAGTCAAGTTGTTGCCATGCATCAGGCTGGTGCGGATTTAGCGACGATTGCTAAGCAGACAGGCCATAAGTCGCTGGAAACCTTGGTGGATCATTACTTGACTGTTTCAGATTCGACTGTAGACAAGTATTTGTAACAATGTGAGCCAAGCTCAATACTAAAAAATGACGTTAGAAGTTCAGAAGATAGTTGTCACAGACATAGATTGTCTTAACTTCCTTACTTAGACGATTTGGTTCTTGCATTACTCGACATAAAAAAAGTGATACTCTTATGCCACTAATTAAAACAAACAAGAAAAAGGAAATAAATAGAAAATGTCGAATCTTATTAAAGTAAGATTTCGACATTTTTTTAATTTGGGTCATTAAAATATTTTACGCACTCTCAATATGGTGCTATATTGGGAAAAAATTTTGGAAAAGTTGAGGAGGATGAAATATGAAATTAACGAAGTTAACCATCAGAAATTATAAAGGAATAAAGGAACTTAGCCTTAATATTGAAAATATTTCACTTATAATCGGTCCGAATAATTGTAGTAAAAGCACGGTGCTTCAAGCATTAGTAGTATTTTCTTCGAGTGAAAAAAAATTAAAGAAGGACTTTTATCACAGACATATTACCACTGAACCCATTAGTTTTCATGCAACATTTGATAATATAACACCAGAGGAAATAGAACTTCATGGACTTAAGAAATCCATACACAAACCAACAGGCAAATTTATCGTTAGATCAATTTATAAATTTGACAGTGAAGTGGAAAGATTATCAAAGTTAAGTGGTAATGAGGATCATGATATAGGGGAAGAACATTGGGAAGGTAAAATGGGTGGAGGAAAAGGTGGCACGCATTTTTTAAATGTATTTCCTGAGATTATTTATATTCCAGCTGTAAAAAATGCAAATGACGATATTAAGGATACATCTACATACATGAAAACTTTGTCTACCCTTTATAAAGATGTTATTAAAAATTTAGATGAGTATAAGGAAGCACAGGCTAAAACTGAACTTTTGCAAGCTAAAATAAATGCACACGATAATGAACAGATTAAATATTTCGAACAAGAAGTTCAAGGATTTCTAAAAGAGGTAACTGCAACTAAAATAAAGTTTAATGTTGATATAAATCCTTTGGACGAAATTGTTGGTACTTCTTTGAAGCCCAATTTTGACTATAACGGACTAGAAACATTGTTAGATCATCAAGGGAGTGGCGTACAGCGTACATTTATATTATCCATACTTAAAGGTTTTAAGATGTATAGTAAAAGATATCGATCTGAAGAAAAGGGAGTAGGGAGACCGCTAATTATAGCTATTGAAGAACCAGAGTTATATTTGCATCCTCATCTTGCTAGAGTATTTAAGGAAACACTTTATACTTTGGCTGATGATGGTTTTTTTCAAGTTTTGGGAACTTCGCATTCTCCTAATTTTATTGATTTGTCACGTTCAAATCGAACATTAGCTAAGCTATCTTTAGATGAGGAGAAGAATGTATCTGTACATCAAGTAAATTCAGATATTTTCGGATTACCATCTCAAGAGAAAGACAGGTTTCAAGCATTATTAAAATTCAATCCTTATGTTAATGAAATATTTTTTGCTGAAAATGTAATATTAGTAGAAGGAGATACAGAAGTAATAGCGCTAAAGTTGATCGGAGAAAAACTTGTAGAGGCAGGAGAATTAGAAAGTGACATTTATCATAGGACATCTGTAGTTAATTGCGCTGGTAAAGGAACAATGTATGTTGTACTGAACGTTCTTAATAATTTTGGTGTGAAGTATACTTGTATTCACGACTATGATATTACAGAGTATAACAAAAAAAATGAGAAACGAACAAAAACGGCTCTAAAGGGAGTTTTAACTCTCAATCATAAGATTGAGAGATTATGTAAATCGCGAAATAATCAAAAAGCTGTTTTCAGACATACTTTTGAAGCTGAAATGCCTGAGGATTACGAAAAAGGAAATTCAAAATCATTTGCAGCATATGAGTATTTAAAGGGAAAAGGACTTGAAGAGTTGTCTATCGGACTATTAAATATAGTTAGATTTGCATATAATATTTCATTGAATGAAGAACTTAATCATGACAATGAAGTTATTCTTGATTATTATAATTGGGATGTACTGAATGAGGCAAGAGAAGAATGGTTTCCAGTAGAAGATGAAGATTTTATAATTACAGTAAGATAAATAAAATAACCACTGTCAAAAAAATGCAGGAAATAGGCTTGAAACATACAATTTATACGAAAATTTCTGCATAATTTAGTGGGACATATGAACCGAAATGCTTTTAAGAATGAATGCTTTTTTATGGAAAAAAATAAATAAGACATTAAGAAAAACTATTCTTGTAACTAAGGATGGTTTTTCTCTTCGTTTAATAAGTATTAGTGCTGAAAATATTTCACGCGTCGAATGACCAACATTTGTCCTCTTGCTCAAATAAAAAGAATTATGTTAACTATTAATTTAAATATAAAAAGAAAATAGAAATAAATTCCTAGGGATTACAAAATATTGATATAATGGACCTATTAATAAGTTGTATCATTATTATTTGAGATGTGCATCCTTCCGAGATATTGTCGTTTAATTATATACTAGGAAAAATTGTGAAGAGGGTTATGTTTTATGGAGAAGAAGTCTTTAAAAGTCTTAAAGCATATAGGTTGCTGGATTGTAGTTGTATTTTTATATATTAAATTTAATAATGATTTAATTAGAAACATCATATCAAATTTTTCAATGATAGCTTTAGTGGTTTTTTACATGTTTCCAAGAATAGAAAAAACAATTGAAAAAGATATTAAGAAAGAGAGTTCAAATGATTCAAGGAATTTATATATTTGGACTGATAATTTAGATGGTGGGGACAATTATTTAAGGTTCCTTTTTCAATCAAAAGAATCAAATAGTATATCTTCAAATTTAACAGGCATTTATGACAAACTAAGATCAAACAATAGCATGAAGGAGCTTAGAATATTAAGAGCTTATTTTAAAGCATACAAAGAAAGGCAAGCTGTAAAAAATTATTATAAATTTATAGGTTCTGGAATTTTAAGCTTTTTATTATTTATTGTACAAGCATTTTTACAAGGAAGAATTAAAAATGTTGATTTTTTGAACTTTTTTCAACCCAGTTATTCATGGGGGTTTATAATCTCAATTATTCTTATCTCTCTGTATTATTTTCTATTACCACATAGAGAAGAAAATAGACTTAATCTTGTCGTTAATATACTTGATGAAATAATAGAGTTAGATGTAAAAATGTTAGAAAAAAATTAAATCATGACAAAGATAGGTAACGGAGGATTTAATAGTGATGAAAATACAAATACAATTTTAGTCACAGTAGATTTATTTCTAGAAGACGTTGAGAAATTCAAACTAATTAGTTTGGTGAGTAGTCAATTAGATTATGGTAACGAGTTTTAGTTTCTGTGTTTAAAGAGTCATCGTTATTTCTTAAAATTAGCTTAGCAGTAAGAGCCCCCACTGGATTAGAACTTGTTTTATTTTTCCATGTCATACCTAAATTATTTTTGAGATAAATTCTTCTGATGTATCTGGTTGAAAGTTTGATATAACGCGTTTTTGCACCAATCGAAGGTAACACTTATAGTATTTCTTTTACATGCATCTTATACATAAAGGCTGGAATAAACAAGTATTAATGGAAGGGTGTCTAACTATTGAATTTAAGCATATATATAGAACTCAATTCAAATGAGAATCGAGCTCTTTTCGTGTGATGAATTATAGAATTTGGATTAGGTTGCATCTTGTGTTCGTTACAACAGTTAGTTACAACTACCCCCATTGCCACTGCTTCCTGCATCGCCACAGTTGCTACTTGAACTACCAACATAGTAACTACATGCGTGGTCTGTATCAAAGACATGCTTCGGTCGTTTCTTTCCGTATGCCGATTTCTTCTTTTTGCGTGTCATTTCAAACATTGAAGGAAACACAATACCACTTAGTAAACCACCAAGTACAAAACCAGTGGTTGTATAGTAGTTTCCGATAATCAAGGCTATTGTTTAGCCAACCAATACCAAAACAAGTACCAGGAACAAAAGTACATCGTACTTAAAACCTAACCTAAATAGTAATCTCACTACCTAGATATAATTTTAAGCGATTGTACACAATATAAGAGTTACAAGAATAATTACAATATAAGACATAATCTCACCACATCCTTCATTCACATACGTTATTCGCCTCTTAGATTTCAAAAACCTTGATATTCATGGTTTTCATATAGACAGCCCAGTTAGTTTATAAGGTGATGAGAACGTCCCCACTCAAGACATCATCTAGCAAAGTCTTTGTAGTTTGAACATCCAAGTGAAACAATTCTCTAATTAACGATTCTCCTCGTAATTTCAAACTTCCTTCGGTCGACTCGATAATAGCATTATTAAAGACACCGGTTACAGACTGTTTCTTCTAATTCTTACGCATAACTGCAAGAAAAGGAGTTTTTTTATTGTCTAGCTATGGTGACATCATTCATTTAGAAACAGTGGATAATAGAGTACGGCATAAGAAAAGGAAAATACATTTGGAACAAAAGAACAACGAGATTCCAAAACAGTATGCAGGCGACATTCGCCGTATCTTGAATACTGCGTAAAGTCGGATCAGCCCGATGGGACAGACCTTTTGGATCGCCAACTGTTATAAAAATAGCTGAGATCACTAATAGAACCATTCATGAAATTAACATATACAAGTCACAGTTTTACAATAAAACGACTGTCTAAACACTTTGCTCTGTTTAGTTAAAAAAGTGGAGTTGGGGACGCGTTTCCTCTTTGTGTTTTTTAAATACTTTTTAGAGTTCAATTAAGTGGGGAGAGTAAACAAAGATATATAGTATAATACTTTAGAGGTATTTAAATGGAACTATTGAGTTATTAAATATCAGAATTGAAGGTGAGGAACGAAAATGCTACGAAAGAATATAGAAGATAATAATTCTGCAAAATTAAACGATAAAAAAATACAAGTATTGAAAGATTTATTTCCAAATTGTTTTAATGAGGAAATGTTGGATTTTGCAAAACTAGAGAAAGAACTTAGTCAATCAATAGAATTTAAGAATGAAAGTTATGAAATGAATTTTCTAGGAAAAAGCTATGCTAAATACATCGCTGATTCATTAGATACTTTGACAACAGTTTCTCCCAATTCTGAGCATAATGAACTGACTGGAAATACAAGGTCAAAAAATTTATTCTTTACCGGAGATAATATTGATGTATTAAAGCATTTAAAGAAGTCTTATACAAAAAGCATTAAGCTAATCTATGTAGATCCCCCATATAACACTGGGAGTGACGGTTTTACTTACAATGATAACTTTAATTTTGATGCTAAAAAATTGGTTTCTGCTTTAGGTATCGAGGAATCGGAAGCAGAAGGTATTTTACAAATGACTTCTAATAAATCTTCTTCACATAGTGCTTGGTTAACATTTATGTATCCAAGACTATATATAGCACATCAATTATTAACAACTGATGGTGTGTTTTTTATATCTATCGATGAAAATGAACACGCACAGTTAAAATTGTTATGCGATGATATTTTTGGTGAAGAGAACTTCGCTGGAGAAATAATTTGGAAAAATAGTAGCAAGAATGATCAAGCATATATCTCTATGCAACATGAGTACATACTTTGCTACGTGAAAGATAAAAGGATAAATAAAGGATTTTGGAAAGAAAGAAAAGAGGGTTTAGAAGAAATATATAAAGCTTTTGAAAAGTTTAAAGTAAAACATAAAAAAAATTGGGAAGCCATTCATCAAGAAGCACTTGAATGGTACAAGCAATTCCCTGATTCTCATCCTATTAAAAGCAGTAAACATTACTCTTGGATGGATAAAGAAGGTGTCTATTTTCCTGATAATATCTCTGGACCTAATGATGGTCAGTATAGATACGATGTTACACATCCAATAACATTGAAGAAATGCAAAGAGCCGAAAACGGGTTGGCGATATCCGAAAAATAAAATATTAGAAAGAATTGCAGAAGGAAAAGTTCATTTTGGAAAAGATGAGACAACAGTACCAAATAATAAAACATATTTAAAAAATACTGAATATCAGAGTTTAACTAGTGTTAAATATAAAGACGGTAGGGTTGCTTCTAAGTTAGTTAATACTTTAATCGGCGATAAAGTGTTTACTAACCCTAAAGATATCGATGTTTTAGGAACAATTATTAAAGCTATTGGAGTAGATGAGGGCGAATATGTACTAGACTTTTTTGCAGGCTCCTCTTCAACTGCTCATGCAGTATTAAAGTTAAATGCCCAAGATAAAAAAAACAGACAATTTATTATGGTTCAACTAGCTGAAGAGGTAGGAAAAGATTCAGCAGCAAGTAAAATTGGCTATAAAACAATTGATGAAATTAGTAGAGCTAGAATTAATGCTGCAGTCGACTTACTGAAGAGTGAATACGGAGACTTAGATATTGATCTTGGATATAAGCATTTTATTGTAAATGACACTGATGAGACGATATTACAAGAAATCGAAGACTTTAGTCCAACTCTTTTAGAAGAAGATTTTGAAATAGATTTTGATAGAGCTACTATTCTAGCTACATGGGGAATTAGAGATGGTCAGGGGTTATCTATAAAACCTCAAGAAATCGATTTAGGAGGGTATAAGTCCTATTTACTTAACGATTATTTATATTTAATAGATAAAGGTTTAAACAATACACATATCAATAATTTATTAAAATTGTATATCGAAAAAAAGGATTTCAATCCTACAAACGTTATTTTATATGGTTATAATTTTGGTCATTTTAATACTTTAACTCAATTAGAAAACAATCTAACTCAGCTTAAGAATGAGGCAAAAGGTATTGAGGTTTCTGTAATTAAGAGATATTGAGGTGAATAAAATGAAGTTAATTTTGAAAAAGAATCTCGACCATCAGAACGAACCTGTCAATAGAATTACTGAGGTCTTGAGAGATAGTGTGTATCCACCTCGAAAATCAATTGAGAACCCACGCATCGATGTTCATACTCATGATATATTCGATAAAATAAAAGAATATCAACACAACATAAAAGTACAAGATAGAAAAATTACAGTTCCACTTAATGAAATTTTAAATATTGATATTAAAATGGAGACAGGTACCGGTAAAACATATGTCTTTTCAAAGACTATTTATGAATTGAATAAAAGATACGGTCTTAAAAAGTTTATTATAGTGGTTCCTTCATTAGCTATTAAAGCAGGTACTGATCAATTTTTAACAAATTCATACAACCTTAATCATTTTACTAACACTTGTGGGTATAAGGGTAATATCAAGATTCATTCAGTTGAAAGTACAAAGAAAAAGAAAAAATCTAAGCAGTATATGCCCTCAGGGATAAAGGAATTTGTAATGTCATCATCTGTTCAAGAGAATGATATTCAAGTTTTGTTAATTAATATGCAACATTTAAAAGAAAATAAAAATGGTGTCTTAGTTAGAAATGATTATGATTCTAAAATTGAGGGATTCAATACACCTATCGACGCTATTGCTGCGACTAAACCAATAGTAATAATTGATGAGCCACATCGTTTTGATCGAGGCAACGCAACTTATAGGTTTATTGAAGAAAGAATAAAACCTCAACTGATTATTAGATATGGAGCGACTTTCCCTTATTTAAGTAATCAATCGAAAAATACTAAGCCTGTTAGAGATTATTTGAATTTAGTGTATGATTTAAATACACAAGAAGCTTTTAAAAAGAATCTAATTAAGGGGATTTCAAAGGAACACGTAAAAAACCTCGGGAATGACGAAGTGAAATTTAAGGTTTTATCATTAAAGAAAGGTGAAAGCGTTAGATTTCAAAAAACTTATTTAGATTCGGAAAACAACGTAAAGACAGATGTGGAAGAATTAAAAGTTGGAGATTCACTAACACTACTTTCATCTAAGATGTTTGGAATGAGTATTGAAAGCATAGCAGCATCAAAAATAACTCTAAATAATGGCATTGAAAAGGTTAAAGGCGACATATTTTATGCAGATACCTACGCTACATCATATACAAGGGAATCAATTAAACTAGCTTTAAAACGTCATTTTGAGACTGAGAGACTAAACTTTAATAGAAAGTTTAAGATAAAAACCTTGGCGCTGTTTTTTATAGATGATATTTACTCTTACAGAGAAAAAGGAAGCAAAGAACCCTATCTCAAAAACATATTTGAGGATGAATTACAGAAATCACTTATAGAGGAAATAGCTAAATGTAATAAGTCAGAAAAAGAATATAAAAATTATTTAGAAGTATCGTTACAAAATGTTGGAATGACTCACGTAGGTTATTTTTCGCAAGATAATCTGGCAAAGGAAGAAGAGATTGAGAAGGAAGTTAAAACAATTCTATTTGGCAAAGAGCAACTTATAAGTTTTAGGAACTCTGATAATACACTTAATACAACTAGATTTATTTTTTCAAAATGGACACTTAGAGAAGGTTGGGATAATCCTAATATCTTTACTATTGCAAAATTAAGGTCAAGTGGTAGTGATAACTCTAAAATGCAAGAGGTAGGAAGAGGTTTAAGGTTGCCTGTTGATGAAACTGGTAATAGAATCGACCATGAATCATTTATGCTGAATTATATAGTTGATTTTACCGAGAAAAATTTTGTCAAATCATTAGAAACAGAAATCTATGGAGATCAAATTCTAGAAGACATGAAACTAACTCAACAACAAATCGGCCATATTTCTAAGCAATTAGAATTAGAAGAAAATCAAGTTGTAATTCGATTATTAAGCAAAGATTATATTAATTATACATTAGACATAAATATGGATAAATATAATGAACTTATTGAAGAATTTCCCGACATATTTGATTCTATTGGAAAAGGTAAAATTATTGATAGAAATAAGACAAATTTGCCTATGGTAGCAATCCGTAAAGATAATTATAAAAGGTTACAGTCTTTGTGGGAAAAACTCAATGAAAAGTATTATATTGAGTTAGCAGATATAAATGATAAAGCGATAGTAAATCATTTATTTAAGGTTATTACTGAAGATTTAAGTACAAATAGCATATCGATTATTGAACGAGAAAAATTAGAGAATGTGCAAGGAGAATTAAAATTTACCAAGACTTATGAATCATTGTCTTCAACAGTAGAGCCTTCATTGAGTTATAGTGAATTTTTAAAGATGCTAACAAAAATCACTAATATACCTATGAAGTTAATTCATAGAACGTTGATAATGGTAAATAATGAAAATCCAATAAACAAAGAATTCTTTAGTAAGCAGACTATATTAAATATTTCTCATTATTTGAAACAAAGAATATATCAAGAATTAATAAAGGTGTATTCATATAAAAAAATTGAAAATATAGATATCCACCCTACACAATTAACAAATTTAGACGGTAGTCCAAAAGATTATATTGAAACTACAGCATATTTAGGGAATAATTTTAGTGATGGAAAGCCTAAAGAAAATTATTTGTATGACAAGATATTATATGATTCAGAGATTGAGAAAGAAAATATCATTTCAAATGTCGAAAATATAGAAGTGTTTGCTAAAATTCCACGAAAAACTTTAAAAATTCCTTTTATAGACGGTAGCACGTATAGTCCTGACTTTATGTACGTTGTTAACAAGAAAGATAGCGTAGATAGTTTGAATCTAGTTGTTGAGAGCAAAGGTGTTGATAGACATCAAGATGTTCGAGAGATTGAGAATGACAAAATTGCAGCTGCCACTAAATTGTTTGAAACCGCCAGTAATGAAGGAATCAAAGTTAATTTTGTTAAACAAATTAATTCGCAAAAAATATTTGATATTATTCAGCGTTTAATTGATAAATAATAAACGATAATAGGATCGTTAATATAAAACCCAACCCCTTAAAACAATTTTTAAAGGTTGGGTTTTTTTGTGTAAAAAATCTGTGGATATAGAAAAAAGGATATATTGATTAAACATATTATTTAAACATTGCTGTTCAATGAACCCCTCTTTTTCCTGTTGTACTTACCTAACAAGTATCAAAAAGGTTAAATCGAAAAACGCTCATTCATATAACAACTTAAAAAATATTGGATTATTTCTCAAAGATTAATCCTTTGAAGGGTGAATTTTATTTTATTTGAATGAGTTTCTTCTATTATAATAGATACAATTATAACTGATTCTTTATGCTCTTCTTTTTTACTAATAACTTGATTGCATTATGTGTGTTATTACTCTGGTTTACGCCAATCAAATGGATTTTTAAACAAAGTCCGTTAGACTTACCGTCTAGGAAAGAACCAATCATTTACGTTCCAAATAGCGATAGATGGTTGTTCGAGAAACTCCCCATCTTTCTGCTACATCTTTAATTGGTGTGCCACCTTCAATAAGAGCTTTCATCATTTCAATATCTTTCACTCCGTATTTCTCCGGACGTCCACCAAGACGACCTCGTGCTTTAGCCGCCACTCGTCCTGCTGCAGAACGTTCTTGAATAAGATTACGCTCAAACTCAGCAAATGCAGCAAAGAGATGAAACATCAGTTGTCCGGTGGCGTTGCTGCGATCCATAGTCAGATTCTCTTGAAGACTGTGAAACCCAATGCTTTGATTATTCAAGTTGTTGACAAGGTCAATCAAGTCTTGCATGTTTCGACCCAGACGATCTAATCGCCATACAACGATGGTATCTTCTTGACGGGCATATTGAAGCGCTTCTTCTAATCCCGGCCGTTGTTTTTTTGATCCACTCATCTTATCGTGAAAAATCTTTACACATCCATATTGAGTAAGTGCATCTGTTTGTAAATCTAAGTTTTGTAAACCAGTTGACACACGAGCATATCCAATTAACAAAATCAATCCCCATTTCCATAGTAATCCTATATTAATTGTAACATAAGATTATAGAACATTGGTTATTGAACATAGAATAATGGTCAGAGTTTTGTTACATATAATAGAATCAAAATGATATCTTTTATAACCAGTAGTGCCGTGTTCAGAAAAGGACGAGTTTTATTACATATCCAACTATATTTAATATCTCATACCTAAATAATTCAATTGGCCAATTGGATATTTATGTTAAAATTCGCCATACTACAACGCGGTTGTTCAAGCCATGTTTGAGGTGTTCAAGAGGTTTTTCTATGATTAAGTATCGAGAGAGGCATACTCAAGATGTGTAAACGCTAATATAAAAGTTGACCACCTTTATTAACCCATCCCGTATCATTATGTTTGTTAAGAACAAGCATGATATGGGAGGAAAAGGAATGATATAGATGGCCAATATTGAGCTTATCAGAAAACTTCACTTTGTGGAATGTAGGTCTATACGTCAAATATCAAAAGACCTGATTACTAACAACATTTGCCTCTATTCCGCTGGAATCAACTGTCCAAGAGAGTTCGCTCAATTTGATTGAGGAGAAGTGATTATTGAACTAAATGGTCTTGAAGTCAAATGCATACTTTTATGTATATGCCTTTTGTATAGCCGAAAAATCTTTGTGAAGGTATTTCCTCATCAACGACAGGAGGCTCTATTATAAGGACAGGACATATGGATTTATTTAATTACTTTGAGGCCTACCTAAAACAATCGTCTATGACAATATGAAAACAGCTGTAAAAAGAGTACTTGTAAATTCGGTTGGTTCTATTTGAAACGTGATCGTAAACCAAGCTCAATTGGTAAATCAATTCGAAATGTTGAAAATCGCATTGTAAATGAATTAGGCGAAGATGTTCAAGTAGGTGAAGTGGGAAATTTAATTGTACGTGGACCAAACGTTATGAAAGGCTATTACAAAATGCCTGAAGAAACTGCTGCCACGATTCGCGATGGCTGGTTATACACAGGGGATTTAGCTAAAAACGATGAAGATGGTTATTTCTATATAGTGGATCGTAAAAAAGATTTAGTCATTGTTGGTGGCTACAATGTTTATCCTCGTGAAGTAGATGAAGTATTGTTCTCACATCCTGGAGTAGTAGAGGCAGCTGTAATTGGCATGCCAGATGCCAACTTCGGCGAGGCAGTTCACGCGTATGTAGTTGTAAAAGATGAGGGCATTGATGCTGAAGCTTTAAGTACTTATTGCGCCGAACATTTAGCGAAATACAAAGTTCCACGCAACTTTGAGTTTTTAACTGAATTACCAAAGAATACGACCGGTAAAATACTACGTCGCTCTTTAAAAGATTTAGCACTTTCTAAATAATAGATTATCAGACACATTTAAGTGTCTGGTTTTTTTGTGCACGCTTAATGATGAATGGTGTTTCGTTGCAACTTTTCAAATTTCTTTGAAACTATCCAAAAACCTCCTAATTATCATCTGTAAATTAACCTAAAACTCCAAACAAAAAACCATTCCACAAATGTGAAATGGTCCTTTACTTATAACATTTTTTCCAAAGCCAGTTTCGCTTCTTCTGAGGTTTTGTCATCGACAACAATTTGATTAATAACACGACCTTCAACAAGTTCTTCTAGTGCCCAAGTTAGATGGGGCAAGTCAATACGGTTCATAGTTAGACAAGGACACATAAATGGGTTCAAGGATACGATATCACGATCCGGATAGGTAGCGATTAGACGATTAACTAAATTCATTTCTGTACCAATGGCCCA
>JGI24024J18818_10000700_pt1 | contig 13144 bp, 11 predicted proteins | sample Cruoilmetagenom2_FD_18818 | JGI IMG/M metagenome (IMG submission 18818) | reverse complement strand
CCGAAAGAACGGCTCGGCCGAATCGATAAATGTTCAAAAGAAGTGAATCGTAGCCGTGTGGTTGTCCGGTCCCCAACCGAATCAAGGGCTCCAACGATTCGGTAAGGATCTGGTGGAGTATTGAATCTGGGGGGAGTGTATTCGGGCGGCTGGGCAACCCATATGGCTATTAGATCACGGGTCATCCGATCGAGGCAATTCCGCCCCGTTTCCACCAGCTGGCGATTCCGGGAGACGATTTGCACCTGCTTGGATGTGGCCCGATAAGAACCGAAAACCGTTGTGACAATGACTGCAAAAATAAAGATGGCGATAAGAATTTCAGCCACCGTGAAACCGGATTGATCTCCCAAAACAACCCGCATCAAGAATAATTGTATGTCATATGCCTGTTTATTACGCATCTCGATTTTCAAAAAACCCTGAATTAGGGTTGCGTCAAGCGATAGGTTCTTAAGTTATAACGGTATTCATTGTCACTATTGAAAACGGTAAGATCGATTCTTACAAAGCCAACATCCGCTTTTTCCTTAAACCCGGATTCCATTTTATCCATTACCATCCGCCAGTGGAATCCCGGAAAATCTTCTCCAAAATCACCGCTTTCGTTTTCCTGTAAATCTACTCCCTCGATGGCCAGTTCAGCAAGTTTTTGTTGGGCTAAAAAAGGGGCAATACCGTTAAAACGAGTCTCAAGGGCAAGGGCCAGTGATTGTGTATGCAGTTTATAAACGCTGATCAGGACCGTTGCAATGATGGCCAAAGCCACCATGACTTCCAGTAAAGTAAATCCGGATATGGGGTCAGTTGGGGGGGTTGCAAAACGGTGATTACCGGTTTTCAAAATCTTTATACCCATCGACGCGCACTGGTAATGTTAAAAACGGTTCGATCAAAAAAGATAATCGAACCCGGCTGTCCGTTTCCATGTGGATAATGGTCTGATCGGCCCACCCCTGGGGATGAAACTGGATTTCGGCCACATCGGCGGTTTGCNTTTTNCCATTGGCGAACACCACACCGGTCAACCGGACTGTTTCGGGTAACTGGTACGCTTTCAGTCTGGCTTGATCCATCTCATCCGCTGTCTGGACCTCATGAGTTGTCCACAGGCGATTTTCACTTAAACCGACATGGAGTCTGTATGTTTGCTGGTCGCGAATGGCATTATACCGTAAATAAGGAATTTTCACCATTAACCAGCGAGTTGGTTTTTTGGTAGGGTCAACTATTAATATATCCTGAAAGCGTGGAACGGCAAAAGCCAGTAAAATACCTATCAGTGCCAGTACAACGATGAGCTCGATCAGGGTAAATCCACGGGAATCGTCGCAAGCAGGGTAGTGAAACTGCCTGGATTTAAAATAATCGCCGCACTTGGAAAGTTGAACCATGACACCCTGTTCATTCAAGTTCCCAGCTATTAATATCCCTGTCTTCACCTTCTCCACCGGGAACGCCGTCGGCTCCGTAGCTGATGATATCGTAATCCCCATGAGTGCCGGGACTTAAATATACGAATGAATTTCCCCACGGATCCTGGGGCAATTTGCCTTTCTCCAGATAGCCACCTTGGCGCCATTTTGTGGGGATTATCCCGGTTTCAGGTATCTGAACAAGGGCCTCTAGCCCTTGTTCGGTATCCGGATAACGGCCACTATCCAGCTTGTACAGCATTATCGCCGTTTCCAAACTCTCAATTTGTATTTTCGCCTTGGTCTGCTTGGCTTCTCCGGGTCGCTCCATGATCCTGGGAACTACCAGGCCGGCCAAGATACCGAGAATAATGACCACCACCATTAACTCGATAAGGGTAAAACCGCTTTCGCCCGCGATTTGTTTTTTCATACGAATGATCATTTTTCCTCCGGTTATGATTGTTCAACCCACCAGCTGGTTCATTTCAAAAATCGGCAAACAGATAGACAAGACAATGAAACCCACCACAACCGCCATGATCAGGATCATTACCGGCTCCAATAGGGAGGCCATGGCCGTTATTCGGGTTTCGGTCTCATTTTCAAATACATCGGCTACTTTATTCAACATAGCCTCCAACTCGCCACTCTGCTCTCCTACTTCAACCATTTGGATAAATAGATCGGGAAAAACAGGATGTCGACCTAAAGAGGCACCCAGCGAGTGGCCTTTACCCACCTCAGCTGCCGCTTCGGACACAGCGTCGGAAATGATGATATTTCCGGCGATATTCTTTACAATTTCGAGGGCCTGTAGCATAGGGACCCCATTTTCCTGAAGCGTTCCAAGGGTCCTGGAAAATCGGGCGACAGCCAGTTTTCGCACCAGTGGGCCAATAAATGGCAGCCTGATTTTGAATCGATCCACCATCCAGCGACCCTGGGAGGTTTTTTTAAACAGGCAAAAAGCAATCCCCAGGACCACTACAATCAAAAAGAATGCCCACCACCAATTTTTAAAAAAATCGCTGATGGCGATTAAAAACCGCGTGGGCCCGGGTAACGCGCGGTTCATATCGGTAAATATTGAGGTAATACTCGGCACGATAAATGTCAGCAATAAAAACAAAACCCCGGTTCCGATTATGGACATCAAAACGGGGTAGGCCAAAGCTGATCGTATTTTATTTTTCAGGGCCTGTTGTCGCTCCATCATGTCAGCTAGCTGGTCCAGCACGATTTCCAGGCTTCCTGAAGATTCACCTGCCCGGACTAGATTGATATACAGGGTCGAAAATGTTTCCGGGAAAAGACCCAGTGCATTCCCAAAACTATTCCCTTCGACAACATTATCCTTAATTTTGGATAGGTGTCCCTTCAATCCCTGGGACCGGGCCTGGGGAAGGATGGCATCAATAGCGGTTACCAGGGGAAATCCGGCACCTACTAATGTGGCGAGTTGCCGCGTCATAACAGCCACTTCCGACGGCCGGATCCGGTTAAACAATCTCGCCGGGATCCATCTCCGGGAAACTTTTTTCAGTGCGGCGGTTTCATGCACTTCGCGGACAGATACCGGAAAGATTTTAGCAGAACGCAATTTTTGCCGCGCCACTACGGGACTATCGGCGTCAATAATCCCAGTGGTATTTTTGCCCTTGGGGTTTATTGCTGAGTATTCGTAAACTGGCATGAAAAAACTTTATCAGAATAACTCCGCAGGCACAAGATCTCTAAATCGATCCGGCGGATGATATGATATAAATTACCATTACGTGTAAAATATAATGGAAAAGGTATCGACACTTCATCAAATGCCAATGTATACAAACTGATTTAAATTTATCCTACGTGAGCGATGAATTATCCGTAATTCTGATGATGGGTTTCTTATTTAAAGCGTTAGCCCATCAACATTGGAATGGGATATGAGATAGGGCGTAGAGTTCAGCTATTTAAACAAAGGGTTCATTCTGAAGTAAACCCTGAGTAACACTAAAGTGGTTACCCATAAAATAAAAAAGAGCGGTTGGATCTTAAGATCCTACCGCTCTTTTCAATTTGCTTAGATCACTGGATCATTTCTCGAATACGGGGTACCCGACAACGAAACGAATCACTAAAAATCGAACCTATGAACTGCAATTATCATAGTTTCCGAAAGAAACCTCCGTAGTACTTGTGAAGGATAATGGCCCTCCCGCACTGTTCCGGCCATAAAAGTTGACGCGAATACTATAAAGACCGAAAAGTGGGCTACCGGTATGCAAATTATAACCACCTTCTTCAAGCATCTTCTTCACATATTCTTCTTTGGTTTGGACGGTAACCAGTAATATCGATCTTTCTGCTGTTGTAAAATCTTTTGATAAAACGACTTGGCTCAGGATTGGCCTGTCGAGGGGTACGAGTTCAGGTGGGTAAAAGAAACCTCCAGACCCACTGGGGCTTTTTAGTGGGATGTATTCTACCGTGTAACTTTCGATAATATACGTCGAATCTGCACCGGGTGGACAAGTGGGGCAGTAAAAGATATAATGAAAAGTAGCGGTTCCTAGGGTATCAAAAAACGGTTCCGGTGTTAATTCTTCAATATTGGCACTTGCTTCCTCAGATTCTTCGGATTCCTGAGATTCCTCCGGTTCCTCTTCAGGGGTTCCACATACACTCTGGCTTACATCAACCGTAAATGTTTCAGGCGTCAATTCCACTGCAATGACTTCTTCTACACTTTCAAGGCCGGATTCAGTCCCACCGCAGCCGGTAAATATTACCAAAGCAGAAACCAATATCGCGATCCGAACCAATTTAGTACCGTTTTGAACATGGGGCTGCTCCTTTTATTGAAAATGTTCCCAAAATTGCACGAAATCTATCCCACGGAACCGGTAACGGTTTTGATCTCACGCCTCTCCATTTGCCGGATCTTGGGCGAAATGAATATCAATAATTCTTCTTTATCAAGCTCTTTATTCTGGGTTTTAAACAACCAGCCGAGAAACGGTATTTTTGACAGCCATGGATAGCCCGATTGACTCAAACGCTCAGTCGTTTTGTGAATCCCGCCGATCACCAGTGTATCCCGATCGTTCATCAGAAACTCGGTTTCCGCCTCTTTTGTATTCAGAATCGGCACATTTTCAACAAACGCGAAAACATCCTTTTTTTCGATCTTTAAATGTATCGCGACTCTGCCGTCGGGGGTAATATGCGGAGTTACGGTCAATTTTAAATTGACCTCCTTGAATTTTACCGTTCTGCCGCCGGATTCAGATTCCTCAAAATAGGGGTATTCCTGACCCTGGGTGATCACCGCTTCCTCGCCGTCAAGAGTTAGCACCTTGGGGGCTGAAACAACCCTGCCGTTACCATTTATTTCCAATAATCTTAGCCGGGCATCAAGGCCGAATGGCGTCCCTGCCACCTTGGCGATGTTAAAACCCAATTCCATGGGATTCCCGATAGTAAACGGGAAGTTAATGGCGCTATCCCACCCATAGGTCCCGCCTAACCGGTCAAAACCTCGTTGGGGGCCGATCCCCGCGCGGGGATCATTTGACTGGATGCCCCAGGCAGCGGACCAACTTAGACCGATCTCTCTTGAAAAGCTGTTATCAGCTTCCACAATCCGAGCTTCGATCAGCACCTGGGGAGTGGCATTGTCTATTTCGCGAACAATTTCCTTTGCCCGCGCAATGACCGTCGGCACATCGGTCAGGATCAAAAGGTTATTTCGAGAATCCACCGATAGTTTCCCGTTTTGAGATAAAATGGGCTCAATAATTGGTTTGACATCCTTAGCGGCATCGGCGTAGTTTATTAAAATATATTCCGTTACCAGATCCGCCTGTTCTTCCTCGGCCCGCTTGGCTTTTATCTGGGCGACGCGCGCATCATCCTCGGCTTGCAGGGTTTTTTGGGTAGCAATGCGGATAATATTTTCATCCCATCGTTTATCGAGCTGGTTCATTTTCAGTACCAGATCGAGGACCTGATCCCAGGGAACAGGATTATCCAAACTCAAGGTAACCTTGCCTTCAACATCCTTATCAATGGCGAAATTTTCTCCGCTGATGTCTGCCAGAATCCTGAAAACATTATGAATATCCGTGTTATAAAAATCAAGCGCGATCTTTTCGCCGGTATACTTTGGGCCTTTTTTTACAGTCCTCTCTAATTCGGCTTTCTCCTTTGCGGTGCTTGCTTTCCCACTGACTTCGACTATGACAGGGGTTTTAGATGTTATTTCCTTTTTAGCAATCCCGGATTCGGGGATCTCGAACAGGACGTACAGGTGACCATCATCTTGTTTGATCAGATACGGAACAGTTTCTCGTAAACGAATATCTATCTGGGCTTCGCCAGGTTGGTTTGTTTGCGAAACGGGTACAATAGCTGTTACCGCCCCGTTTTGAGAACCAGTATTCTGAGTGGGCAGGCCCCCCTCGGGCAGATTGCAATTCAACAGAAATAGCCGCAACCATCGGGGGCTGATCCGCTTGATTTTATACTGCACTCGCTGGGATGTTGTCACTACTACCTGTGACTTTCCATCTGCNTCACCTCGATATTCAATATTTCGAATACTCGCTCGATCATTAGAAATAGTTGTTGATGTTGTAGCCTGTTTGTTCTCGCCTGCTGCCACAGACGACACTGTCGCCTTCTCTCCTTGTTTTTTATCGCCTATCGATGTTTCCTTGATTCCTCCGTCTTTTGCGACGGCAGATTTCTGAAGAATAATATCCAACNTATTTTCGTCTTGCCTGACTGTGTAAGGTGCATCCGCTGCCAGTTTTATCTCCAGGCGAGTTGTGTGGCCTGTTTCGGTAAGTTCGGTTAGCCCGATCTCGGGAATAAATTCACCGGCCGCTGTATCGATTGGCATATTGGCATCCACGACCGTGTCCGGAAAATAAAAAATAACAGCGGGTGGATTGGACTGTTTAACTGCCGAATAGACCAACTTTTCAGTCCCTGTCACCAGGACATGCGCTTCTCCGGCAGTCTCCTTCATCACAACCTGAGTGATCCGTTTATCCTGGGGTGTTTGGAGAGTGCTGGATTGTTTAACCTTCTTCGAATCTGTTGTGGCACACCCCCCGGTAATGATTACCACATAAACGAAAGCGAACAATAAACCCAGAAAAACACCGCGTCTTGTACGAAACTCTTTCATAATCCTACTCTCCAGAGAATTGTCGTAGTTTGAGTTCCCGCTCAACAGTAACGGGTTTTCCCATTACGTCTTCAGACACTTCAGTTATAAGAATGCGATCCTTTAGAAGTTTGGTAACTCGGCCGCCGTCCAATCCGATATAAGTCCCATTTTTAACTATATATCCTTTTCCAGCAGATTCTTCGACCAATGCCATGGTACGCTTTTGTTTCCTGAAAACAGCGGTAAGCGTTAATTGGCTTAAATCAATCTTTTCCAGCGGCGTCTGTGGAACCCGTTTTTTTGTTTGTGGTTTATCACTGGATACCACGATAGGGGACGGTTCGCTTTTTTCTTCCTTTATCAAGGGCAAAAAAGGATCCAACAAGCCTTGATACCGGTATACTGCCGATGTATCTTTGGCTGCCAGCAGTGTTGTGGCCGGATCACCAGATGAAGGTTGCATTTTCGATGAGGTGGAAGTCTCGGAAGGTACTTCTTTCTTCGCCAGGCCCGTCGATGAACCGGAAGTATCCGTTGCCGAAGCTGATTGTTGCGGGTTCAAATCTCCGGATGATTCAGCGGAGATCTTCCGTCGAACCACTTGGGGTTTGTCTATCTGGCTGGAATCCTGGCAACTCCACAATAAAATCATTGCCGCAATTAACCAAACGAGTCGATAGCGCATATTCATTTTTTCTTTTTTGCCTTACCGCTTTCTTCCGGCCTGGTTTCAATAAATTTATAGGTGACCGCCTTGCATGATGTCACCAAAGGCTCACCGGCTTTTTTAGGGGCTATGGTTATATCCCGGATATTCACGATGCGGGGCAGCCCGGCCACGGCTTCAAAAAAATGGCCCACATCGTGATACCCTCCTTTTAATTGCATTTGTACAGGAATCTCGGCGTAAAAGTTCTTCAGCTGCTCGGGTTTGGGTTCAAACAGAAGAAACTCCAGCCCGGCATCATGACCCGATTGGGATACATTGGCAAGTAGTGAGGGGATCTCTTTTTTATCTGGCAAAGCCTGCATGGCCAGTTTAAAAGATCGTTCCGCCTCGGCAAGTTCCTTAGTAAATTTATCCAATTGACTGGCTTTGTTTTTTAACACCCCCAGCCGATTTTCCGAACTCATCAGCTGGTTTTCCAGTTGGGAAATCTTCTCTTGTCTTGGACGAAAGGATAGAAAATAAAAAACCGCCGCGATCAGCAGGATTACAATTGCAAATGCCAGCATCCGCTTGGTGTTGGACCAGGCGTTGATGTTTTCGAAAAACTCATCCATCCGCTGGGACTTACTACCGCTGATGCTCATTTTTTTTGACCCTGCGTGGGTTTATCCTGAACCGGTTCCGGCATTGCAGTTTGGCATGCCACTTCAAACTCTTTTAGATTGATAGCTTCGTCAAATATTTTCTGTTTAACCGTGCTTAAATTTACGATGGGGAAAAGCCCCGAATTTTCCAGGTTCGTCATAAAATCGGCCACAGTCCGTTCATCCATCGCCACACCCTTAATCCGAACCCCGCTTCCCTGGGTACTAAGACTGGTCAACCACATCTGATCGGCAATGATCAATTCGGTCATGACGCCCAGCAAGCGTACCGGTTTATAGCGATCTTTAATAAGGCTGTTGATTACACTTTTTTTCTTATTGATTATCTCGATCTTTTTCTTGTTTTCATCGACCTGTTTGCCTATTTCCTCATAACGCTTAATCTCAGTATCGGTTTGCTTGATTTGGGCCTGTAACGAATTGACCCAGTTCCCCATATACAGATGGAGAAGAAGAAAGCCAGCAGCTACCAAACCGAAAGCCAACAAGAAAAAGGATACTTGGCGCCTGATGTTTTCTTTTTTACGGGCGGCACGAAATGGTAATAAATTAATCCGGATCATTTATCGTCAACGCTCCTTAAAGCCAGACCCATGCAGACAGCCACCTGGGGGGCAATGCTATCAATATAGGCGGAGTCAAATTTTCCACGATTGATCTGTACATTGATTAACGGATTAATCACTTCAACTTTGGATGATGTTTCCAGCGCCAGCAATTTACGAAATTCCTCTATGTTGGCACCACCTCCGCTGAGAATAACAGTATTAAAGGAGTCATCCGGATAAGTAGAGTAGAAAAAATCGATTGCTCGTCTGATCTCTGTGCACCAGTTTTTGACCACAACCGATTCGATCTCATCAATATCTTCGGTAGCGATTTTATCTGATTGTCTATCCAATTTAATTTTTTGTGCAACCGCAATCGAACATTCACACTGTGATGCAATTTGCTGGTCGATTTGTCCACAACCAAGGGATACGTCCCTCATAAATACCGGAACATTATTTTTGATGATACTCAGGGAAGTCTTGCTGGCTCCGATATCAATGAGTGCGGTGGTATGATCTCCGTCACCGCGACTGAATTCATAGCAGTTTTGGAGAGCCAACACGTCTACATCAATAACTCCTGGCGTAATTCCAACCGATTCTACAATACCGGTGTACTCTTCAATAATTTCATTTTTCGCTGCCACCAGTAAAATGTCGAGTTGATCAACATTGTGTTTATTCTGTCCGAGCACATGAAAATCAATATTCACATCGTTTATATCAAAGGGGATATATTGTTCGGCCTCCATGGTTATGGAGTCATGCATGGCTTTTTCGTCGGCCTTCTGAACGCTGATGTTTTTCATGATGACAGAGTATCCACCGACGGCCAAAGCCACATTCCGCTCCCTGATTCTATTTTCATCAAAAAGCGCTCTAATGGCATGGGCAAGTTCAGATGGTTGATTGATAACGCCATCAACAATGAATCCCGGATCGATTTCTGCTGTGGCGAGATTCTTCAGCGAATACCCTTTTTTGGCATGAATAAGCTCACAGGCTTTGATTGTACTTGAACCGATATCCAGGCCGACTATATGCTTATTTTTACTGAATAACATGATAACCGCTTGATATTATTAGACTAACTACCTGTCACCCTCTATATCTCTAAGTTAAACTTTTCCTTCATTATCTCTAATAATTTAATTAGTCAAGTGAATTTGACGAATTTCTAAATTTAGACTTGAAAAATTTATCCTTTTTAACTCAGCAATATGCTAACCACAAAATGCTGTTTGCTACCCGCTCTCGCGAAACGTGTCTCTCCCAACTTCCCAATATAATAGAGCGAATAAATACCTGATGAATGTCATCTTTTCTTATCCCCCTTAGTCATCCAAAATTTAGCCTCTGAGTTCCTATATTTATTTTTAATAGNCACCGCTGTATAAATTAGCTTAAAGTAATAAACACCCCTTCCACCAGCATTTATCATGCCAAGTGCGCCGATTTTTTTTTCATATATTTTTTTATAATTTCGTACTGTTACTAATTTGGTGATGAGCGAATCCTAAAAAACTTTTTTATTTTTGGTAATTGCTGTCCATTTTTTGTAATTCGGATGTAGTATTTTGATTTAAATACAAGTGCATAAATTTCTATTTGTGCATGTGTTTCGTTGCGTTGATATTCCATCGAATCGATTTTGTTGTGGCCCGGAGAAAATTATTTCCTGTTAATATTCAGTTTCACTTGAAAATCATAGGCTGCCGATAACTTGACTAAAATCCATAGGATAGATATAACAACCCAATAACGATTTCGCAGGCTAATCGGACTTAAAGTATTTCATTTTTCCGTTCATCAGCCAAACAATATTATTGTTTAAGTGTTGTTAATAGAGAAACCACTGACCATAGCCGGATGGTAATACGCATTCACAATCCTATAATTATTTTTATTTAAAACGTGATGAAATTGGCCAGACCCAGAAATACGCATGAGAAAAAGGAAAAACCTTTCAAACTGGTCAAGGTCTTTTCCCTGACAAGCCTAATCATGATTTTTGCGGGTACGCTTGTTATTTCCGGCATGAACATTCGATGGGCCCGTCGCATTCAACTCGAAAAAAGCAAGGAGTACGCCCAGGTGCTTGTGGCAAATTTAAACCATCAGGTTTTCCAGCAATTCATTATCCCGACCGTGTTTAAATATGGACGAACGCAGCTAAGGGAAAAAGAGCAATTCGAGCGGATGGATAAAGTTGTTCGAAACACACTCCGCGGCTTCGAAATCAAAATAGTCAATATTTATGACCTGAAAAACGTAATCTCATACAGCCTGGATCAGGATTTGATCGGCAAGGTGAATGCCGGCGGTACTGGATACGAAGAAGCAATAAAAGGTCGTTCATATTCCAAATTGGTCCGCACAGGAAATTTTTGGGAAATTTTTTTGGGCATTCCAAAAGAGAGCATGCTGGTTACTTTCAGCTCGGTGAAACCCGACAAGCTCCTTCTGGCCCCTGCCGATATTGATAAACCCCTGCCGGTTCTGGGCGTGGTGGAAATCGTACAGGATATCACCAGAGAGTATCGACGCATCTTCCGATATCAGATTTTCATTATCATTACCAGCGCCCTCGTGATGGTCACCCTATTTCTGATCATGTTTTATGTTGTCCGGCGAGGAGAAAAAATAATTGAGAAACGTGCCAGAAAACGTCTAAAACTGGAAGAACAACTCAGTCGGGCCAGGCACTTATCTTCTTTAGGGGAGATGACCGCTGGCATTTCCCATGAAATCCGCAATCCCCTGGGAATCATCCTCAGCTCGGCCGAGCTACTCAAGAAAAAGATGGCCATCCTCGAATCTGACAACCAAATTCCGAATGTTATCGTTGAAGAAGCGACCCGGCTCGATAAGATTATTTCCGATTTTTTAAACTATGCCCGGCCGAAAACTCCCCAGCGATTACCCTGCCGTATCGATAAGATTATCCAGAAAAACCTGGCGTTTTTAATGCCTCAATTGGAGGCTGGGAGCCATCAGGTGATAAAAAATTACGAAAATGACCTGCCGGAAATTTCGGGTGATGCGGATATGCTGTATCAGGCCTTTCTAAATATTCTAATCAATGCAATGCAAGCCATGCCGGTTGGTGGAGATATCCGTATCAGTGTTTTGTCGAATGAAGATGCCGTTGAAATCCGTTTCGACAATGACGGCGATCCCATCGATTCGGAGAATATCGAAAAAATATGGGAACCGTTTTTTACGACCAAGGATACTGGTACCGGTTTGGGTCTGGGAATTGTGAAAAATATTGTCGAAGCCCATCAAGGTGGAATCCAGATTGAAAACCGACAAGGTGAAGGCGTGCGCGTCGAGATAACGCTGCCTGTCCGATAAAAAANCGAACTTGGCCTTTAGCATAAATGATGAAACAATGAATTGAACAATGCAAAGCCTGATTTAAANCAACAACTACTTCAAAACNAAAACCTGGTTGAACGGAATACTTTACTCGAAGGTCCAGGAAAATACTTGACCATGGAAACCATTTTGATCGTAGACGATGAAAAAAACTATCCGCCTATCATCGCCGCTGTCCTCGAAGGGGAAGGATATGACACGCTGACGGCCAACAGTGGTCATCAAGCCATGGAAATCCTGAGAAATTCGGATGTGGATCTGATCCTGGCCGATTTGAAGATGCCGATCATGAACGGGATCGAATTGCTTGAGGAAATTAAAATCATAGATCCCGATCTGCCCGTGATCATGATGACGGCGCATGGAACGGTGGAAAAAGCCGTGGAGGCGATGCAAAAAGGGGCCTATAATTTTATCCAGAAGCCTTTTGAAAATGAGCAGTTGGTAATTTTTGTCAAAAAAGCCGTGGCCATGTTCAACTTGATAAAAGAAAATCGCAATCTGCTGAGCACTTTTCGTCGTCAATACCGGTTCGGCAACATTATTGGTAAAAGTAAACCGATGCAGACGGTTTTTGAACTGATCCGCAAGGTGGCTCCTTCCGGGGCTTCAGTGCTGATCGAAGGCGAGAGCGGCACGGGGAAGGAGTTGGTCGCCAAATCGATTCATTTCAATAGTCCGCGCAATGAAAAACCGTTTATCGCCGTTAATTGTGCCGCCCTGGCGGAAACCTTGCTGGAAAGTGAGTTGTTCGGGCACGAAAAAGGGGCTTTTACCGGCGCGGCCTCGACGCGGAAAGGTCGTTTTGAGGTTGCTGACGACGGGACGTTATTTTTAGACGAAATCGGCGAACTTTCTCAAAACCTCCAGGTCAAACTGCTGCGGGTGCTTCAGGAAAAAGCTTTCGAGCGGGTCGGGGGGATAAAGCCGATACACGTCGATATCCGGCTGATCACCGCCACCAATAAACGTCTTAAAGAGGAGGTAGCGGCCGGTCGCTTTCGGGATGACCTTTACTACCGGCTCAATGTCGTTCGGATAAACCTGCCGTCTTTAAAGGACCGGACCGATGATATTCCCCTTTTAACGAATCATTTTATCAAAAAATTTGCTGATGAACGTCAAGCCTCGAACCCGGTGGCCGGTATCGATCAGGCGGTTATCCGGATGTTCTACGAATACACTTGGCCGGGTAATGTTCGCGAGCTGGAAAACGTCATTGAACGGGCGATGATTCTTTGCCCGGGTGAAACCATTCAATTATCGGACCTTCCCCGGGATTTTCAGGAAAATGTTTC
>JGI24024J18818_10000698_pt1 | contig 13162 bp, 11 predicted proteins | sample Cruoilmetagenom2_FD_18818 | JGI IMG/M metagenome (IMG submission 18818) | reverse complement strand
GTTTCCCGCTATACGCAATGCTGAAAATTGTCTTTATCCTATAACTGCTTCGCGACACAAAGCAGCCATTCACCTGGCGTGAATTTGGGTGATTTGAATAACGGTTAACGGCCTATTCTGTTGAAAAACTCCAAATTTCAGAATCATTGATTTTCTGCTGAATACCAATCACTTGGAAAATCTAATACGTATTGCGTACTTGGCTACACCAGTTGCTTCACAGTGAGCTTTCGAGTGAAATCTATACCCCCTCATATCAAGATAAATTTAATTTGCCTGAGGAGCTAAGTTTTTTTCATTGGTCTCGAAAACAGAGTTTTTCAACAGAATAGGCCAATAGCCGACGTTGATAGTGTGTTTAGTGTGCCAACGAGGTTAGTTCAGTACTTCCTAAAGACGCACTAAACGCAGTTGAGACTCACTTCGTCAAATACTCAGTTAATTACCTATACTTAGTGATGCGGTATTAACCGCTATTTCATCGCCAGATTATTCAAATAAGTTTGCAAAGAAGAATCCAATAACCTCCCGACCCTATAGCGGTTTAGACCGCACTCATGTTTTTAATCTAGGGGGCATTAGAAGGAGGTAACCTATGAGTACTCAATTTCTGAAATTGAACATATACATTTTATTTTTAATCGCTATTTTCTTCGTGCCAAGCATGGCACTTGCAGATGGTGAGGATTTCGATGAAGTCACTTACGTTTTCCGTTCGTTTGAATCGGAGGTTCCGGCTGATATACAAGATTGCTTTGATATGGATATTCCATTTGTTACGACCCATGCCGCAAGCTACGATATTTACTCTTATCATTCAAAGAAAACGAACGGTATGGTTTTGAAAGAAACCATAAATAGAATTGGCCACGTTCTCACGTGCTCAGATTGGTCAGACGTTGGACCGTCAAATCCTTTCGTTCCCATTCCGGCATATTTTAAAGTTAACCTTGATGGAATGGAGCTAATCACTCAGGGTCAAGGGCGAATCCTGTCCCTTGACGTTCCGGAAGACTTGCTTGGTCTAACATCATGGACGCTTGAAATAATTGAGGCCCCCCCCGAGATCATCGGAGGTTGGTTGGTTACTAACACCATCACTAATGCCTTCGGCTTGCCGGGTTACGCCAACGGGTCTTTTGCGTCAATCCGCCTTTTTACCCTTGCCGTTAACAATGATGGTTAATGATCCTGCCTCAGTAAAGCCGTTTAAGGCAGTGTCACAATAATGGAGCCGTCAATCACTGGCGGCTCTTTCTTCACTGCGAATGTCTCCTTTTGGCACACCTGCTATACGTCATGACAGGAGTCGAGGGGCCGGTACTAGTCGCATAGCGGTTATACACCAAGTGTCATTTGCGGCGTTGCGACCTGCCGGAGTCAGCCAAGAGTTGCCATTGGGCTATACTAGAGTTGGATGGCAAAACGACCCAAAGGAGAACTGTGTACCTACCTGATATTCTTGATCGTACTCAGCTGATAACGGTAAGCCCATGTCTTCAATAGATCAGAACAAAATGTTGGTGAGGCGATATTACGAGGAGGTTGTGAACACAGGAGATGTTGATCGGATTCCTGAGTTTGTCGCATCCGACTATGTTGAGAGCTACAACGGCACTCGCAATGAGTGCGGTATAGATGGAGCGACAGCTCATATCCTGGGAGTCAGATCAACATTCGCAGACCTGCATCTAGCTGTGGAACGACAGATCGCCGAAGGGGAATGGGTCGTTTCCCAAGTTATTGCCCGTGGAGTTCACACCGGGGACTGGATGGAAATGAAGCCGACAGGCAAGGCCGTTGAGATCAGTGTCGTCAATGTAGACAGAATTGTTAATGGAAAGATTGCCGAACACGGTGGCGCAGCAAATATGCTTGAGACTTTGTTGCAGATCGGTGCTGTAAAAGTTGTTGAATCTGAAGATTGATGAACTAAGCAATCATCCGATAGAGACAGCCAAGTTCCGAATCCCCTAAAAATATCCTTAATTTCCGGTACTGGCCGGAACCGTTTATTCGTGTTGCTGAAATCTGCACGAATCCTATGGCAGCAAACTGGTCAGGAGCGGTCCCTCGACTCTTGTGGTGGCGTATAGGAGGTTCCGGCCACAAGTGGTCGGTCAATTCTGGCTGGTGCGAGGGCGATTTGAAGTTCCCGAAAGGACGTGTATGTCGCACCTAATAGCAGAGTTAATCGTCAATCAGGGCCAACTTCGGAACTCCAGATTCACTCATATGACCTTTCCTTCTCACCTTTCAAGATAGCCCATTCGTCATCCATGATTTCCAGCAACTGTTCCCGGCTTAAACTATATTCCTGTTGATGATTAAGGTGCAGTAGTTCTTCGAACATCTTGAGTATGGTAATACTCGATTCAAACTCATTAGACGTGACCAGGTAATGACTTTTGGGTTGTTCAGCGAACAGTGCATGCTGAATGGCGTCAGAAACGGGCTTGGAATCAGAACCATACTGCAGGGATTCTTCGAGTCGCTTCTGACACCCTTCCGTGTAATCCTTCATAGACTCGGCAAAATAGCGATACTTTCGCTCTGCAGCCTGTTTTATCATGCGCTTACAGCGTGATTCACCAATCTTTGAGCGGAAATTTCCTGGTTCAACGGCGCTGACCTTCACTCCCAGCAACGCCATTTCGGATTCCAGTTGGTCTGAAAATGCCTCAATAGCATGCTTACTCATAGTGTATGGCCCATATCCAATCATTGGCCCGCCTGAAAGGATCCCGGAAATTGAACTGATATTGACTATCCGTCCTTTCGACTCGATGATAAGTGGTGCAAAAGCCTTTGTAACCCGCATCACGCCAAACACATTTACATCAAATAGGAACTCCCAGTCGGTTTCGCGTCCCTCGATCAAGGGGTCTATGACATTCACTCCCGCGTTGTTAACCAAGCCCCATAAGCCCCGTTCTTCGCTACTTATTGTTTCAACAACGGCAGCGATCTCGTCAGGCTTGGTAACATCGAGCCGAACAGCCCTGATGTTTTTGATCTTGTTCAGTGCTTCAATGTCCGAATCTTTGCGTGCACCCGCGTAAACAAAGTATCCAGCAGTCGCTAACTGCTCTGCAGCATGTCTCCCGATTCCGGAACTGGCGCCGGTGATCAACACGGCCTTTCCAGTGTGCGGAAGTGTATCCTCAGCGTGCAGCGAAGCTGCGAAAAATAGATAGAAACAAAGAAGCAAAATTAAATTTCTCAATCCACGCATGTTGTGTCCTCCTGATAAAAATTATGACCCGTTGATAAATTCTAACAGAAGAATTATTTTGGCAGACTCCCCCACTTCTTTTCTGTTGCTACGAGTTCTGCTTCTGGCCGATAGTGCTTATACGTGATATAGACGGATGACCGTCAGCTATATGGCGTAGAGCAGTTATTCAATAACCGAAGATTTGGAACCCCTGAACTGGCGGAATCGGCCAAAACCGGCTATATGACGAACCAGTATTTATCCGACGTACAAGTCCTGAAAATAGGATTATTGCGGCTGCCGTAGTACCATGGGTCAAAGAATAAACCTTGAGGGGAGAAGCGTGTCTGTCCTGCAAGAGCTCCGAAGACGTAAGGTCTTCCGCCTGGCCGCCCTGTATATTGTTGGCGCCTGGGTAGTTCTACAGGTTGCAGATCTTGCTTTTGAGAGTTGGGATATAACATCTTCGGCGCTTCGTTATGTTTGGCTGGGTGCTATTCTTGGTTTTCCAATTGCACTTGTATTTGGCTGGCGTTACGACATCACTGCACACGGAATCGTTCGCACCCCAGCAGCCGATGCTGGTACACAAATTGATCTCTCACTACGTCGCTCTGACTATGTGATTCTGACGCTGTTGATCGTAGTTGCAATTGGTGTCATTTATCCATTAACAATCCAGATCGGGGATTCCCGACCACCCCAACAGGGACTCACCCAACAGGAATTTGATGTCAATTCCATAGCGGTGTTGCCGCTTGAAAATCTTTCTGGTGATCCGGACCAGGCTTACTTTGTTTCCGGAATGCAGGATGCGCTAATTACCGGCTTGTCCCGCATCAGCGCTCTAAAGGTCACGTCAAAGACATCCACCTTGAGGTTCAGGAATACAAGCGAGTCCCTGCCAATAATCGCGGCGAAGCTGGGTGTGGCGAAGCTGATCGAAGGATCGATCTTCCGGGTCGATGACCGCGTGAGGATCACCGTAAAGCTGATGAATGCAGTATTGGATGAACACATCTGGTCGGACTCTTTTGAGAGAGATGTTAGTGATGTGATGGTGCTGCAGAATGAAGTTGCGCAGGCGATTGCCCAACAGGTTGAGGTTGCAATAAGCCCGGAAGAGCAAGACCAGCTCAAGAGTGCCGAAAGCTTCAATCCTGCCGCGTACGAAGCGTATTTGAAAGGACAGTTTCATTGGCAACGATTTACACCGCAGGACATGAAGCTGGCGGACCAGTATTTCCAGCAGGCCGTGAATCTCGATCCGGATAGCGCCCTGGCACATGCGGGACTGGCCACGTTGTGCGCGATCCCTGCCCAGATGGGTATGATCAGGCCACAGGTTGCCCGGGAACGGTGTTTACCGCTGATCATGAAGGCGCTGGATGTAGGCGACAACCTGCCTGAAGCTCATTTCGCCTACGCAATTCATGTGACATGGTTGCTGTACAACTGGGAAGAAGGTGAAGCCGCGTTTAAAAGAGCAATTGAACTGAACCCCAGTTATGCTATGGCACACCTGCTCTACTCGCACCTCCTGACCTTGACGGGACGTATCGAAGAAGGTACGGAACAAATGCGTTTGGCGCTTGAACTCGACCCCTTGAATCCATTCGTACAGGGTTTGCATGGTGCGCAGTTAGCGTTGGCCGATGACCTGCAGGGAGCCGTCCGGGTGACAGAAGAGGTGCTGGCGTCCACACCCGGGTTTGGTTTTGGATATGCCACTCTCGTACGTGCTTATCACTTCCTGGGTGAAAAAGACAAGGCCATCGCAGCTGCTGCCGAAGAACATCGTGTTTTTAACGATCCGGAAGCCGCGATGGTGCTCGAATCCACGTACGCTGAAAGCGGTTATGTTGCTGCGTGGCTGAGCAATGCCCAGGGGTTTGAAGAAGTCTACCGAACCGACGGACTTTTAGCGTTGGGTGTCGGTAACTCCTATGAATTTGCCGGTGAAGTTGAAAAAGCCATCGACTGGTTTGAACTTGGTTACCAGACTGCCGGGCCTAACTTGCCCTACCTGGGCGCCAAGGTCAAGACAGCGGCGATACAGTCAAATCCGCGTTTTATAAAGCTGCTTAGGGATATGAAGCTCGATTACTGGGCCGACAAGTATTCACAACCCAGTGAGTGATTACTGAGCCATCGTTAGCGTAGGCTGATTGCGAGTAAATATAGCTCAAACCAAAAACATTATTAATGTCGGCTTGTGGCCGACTCCAGCATGTCGCGTCTCTGAAAATCATGCTTGCTGTATAGCTGCTTTGTGGTTGCAAAGCGGACCGATCATCAACTCATCAATAATGAAACTCCTTTCACAATACAAAGGAGTTTACTCATGACATATTCATTACTCTTTAAGGTCAATAACGAGCCTTGGAATAAAGGAATGATAGTCGGTCCAAAGCCACCACTTAAACTGAAAGAAGTTTGGTCAATTCGCATTCGCCTCCAGATTTCCGGTGATGTGCGCAATCTCGCATTATTCAACCTGGCAATAGACAGCAAGCTACGAGCATGTGACCTGGTTGGACTTCGTGTATGCGATGTCACTCAAGGTTACAAGGTGGCTCGCCGTGCGACCGTGATGCAAAGGAAAACTAAGCGGCCAGTCCAATTTGAAATCTCTGACCAGACTCGGGATGCGATAAGAAACCTGATCACCAAGTTCAAGCTCACGCCAAATCAATTTCTTTTCCCGAGTCGACTTAATTCATCTCCTCACCTCTCGACACGACAGTACGCAAAGATAGTGAAGGAATGGGTGGCAGACATCGGTCTGGACCCTTACGTGTACGGGACACACTCATTGCGAAGAACCAAGGCAACTTTGATCTATCGACGCACAAAGAACCTTCGGGCTGTCCAGTTGTTGCTCGGACATACCAAATTGGAGAGCACGGTACGATATTTGGGAATTGAACTTGACGATGCTCTTGAGATAGCGGAACAGACCGAAGTCTGAAGTTCGGGAACGGAAGCGGCTTTTATAGCCGCTTTCGTCTTGATGCTCTTGAAACCGGATAAGTATCGAATTGGTGAGTAGCCGGATCACAGCCCCAAAGCAGCCATAGAATGAGTCCAAATATCGGCACTGTGTATAACTGGCCTCGGCCACAAGCCGCCCTTGGTGCCTACTCAACTTGTAATTAACCGCGGCTGTCATCAAACGGATCACCTGCTGGCAAAACACAAATTTACGAGCCTCCCAATACCTGCAGATATCTGGCAATATAGCTATTCTTCCACTAGGGCTCGGAGAATCTTATGGTTGGTGTACTGATGCGAGGATTCATTTACCTACTGGCTGCCATTTTCCTTGGTGAAATGATCCGTTGGGAACTCGTGCTGGCAAAGGACCAGAGTCCTTTTACCGAATATGGGTATGTCCAGTTGGCTCAGTCCTTATTCCTGTTGGCGGCGACAACACTGCTTTTTCTTCATGCCTACCGGGCCGAACGATACCGGGAACTGTCGGTGTGCATGGCGCTGTTCTTCCTTGGTCTGCTGATCCGGGAAAACGATCAGCCGCTGGAACTGTTCCTGCCGCACGGAGCCTGGAAGTACATCGTTGTCATTCCAATTGCTGTACTTGTCTTCTATTTCTGGAAAAACCTCAAGCAGGTAGGCAAGCAATTAGCCACCTATTCGCACACCATGAGCTTCGGTATATTGCTCAGCGGTTTCGTTGCATTGGTATTCTCACGTCTTTTTGGCCGCAAGAATTTCTGGCAGCAATTGATGGGAGAAGATTATTTCCGCACCGTCAAGAATACAGCAGAAGAGAGTGTGGAGGTTCTGGCCCTCGGGCTGATCCTGATCTCGATCGTGGAGTTTTTTGTTGCAAGGAACCCTAACACTGATCGGGAATAGGTTTGGTGGTGTCGGCGTGATGCCAACTAACTCTCGTTGCAGCTTGTCTGCCTTTGGCCGTTTCCCTTATTCAAATCACCCAAATTCACGCCAGGTGAATGGCTGCTTTGTGTCGCGAAGCAGTTATAGGATAAAGACAATTTTCAGCATTGCGTATAGCGGGAAACGGCCGAGGTTGTGTGAAAACTATTTGGCGGTCATCATTTTTGGGACGATACTCAAAATACGGACCATGTATTCGCTTAATTCGGCTTGAAAGTCCCACTTTCTATCTTTTAATCTATTAAATATGGAACCATTTCCCACTTGAGGTTTCTGGGTTTGGGTTTTCACACAGCCTCGGCCAGATATAGGACAACATGAGCTTAAACTCAACTGTCCATTATTTCGATGCAAAACCACATAGCTTGTTCCGGCAATACCTGTATCCCCTATACTATCTGCATATGTTCCGGATATTCAAAAAAATCAGGGAAGAGATCTTGCTCGGCAAGAAGACGCGCAGATACCTTAGCTATGCTGTTGGCGAGCTTGTTCTTGTGGTGTTCGGCATTCTCATCGCCTTGCAGATCAACAACTGGAATGAGGGTCGGATTGAACAGCAGCAGATTTCCGACTATGCCCACGCGCTGATCAATGATCTGGAGCGCGACCTGGTGATGATTGAGGTTATCGAGACCGAAATTAATGTGTTGATCAATAAGGTCGACACCTTGGCTGCCTATATCGAGAATAAATCGATTAAAGAAGTTCGGAACATCGATCTGTACTATCTCATGCGGTCGCCATTCTACCGTCCCTATGCTTGGAACCGCACCGCACTGGACCAGATCAAGAGTTCAGGTGCTTTGCGACAAATGGAGAATCAAGAGCTAGCTGAGATGGTATCGGCATACGAGGCATTTACGAATCACTTGGAGGGAGACTTCGATTATGACCGGACTGTCGGCACTGACGCCGTGGCACTTGCTGCGACGATTATTGACATGAACTATCAGAATGTCAGTAACTTTTTTCGCCCTTCATCGATACCTTCATTTTCATTTCCCGAATCGCCGTTTCATATGGAATACCAACACACAAACCTGCCTCTGTTGACGGACAATATGGAAGATATTAAGTTTGTCGTTAACCGCTACCTGACTTTGGGCAGTTACTACGGAATCAGACCTAGGGCTGAAATCGAAATGCCAAAATTGGTGGCCAACGCGAAAGAGCTGATCGTGTTATTGAAAGAAGAGTACCCAGAGTGATGCGTGGTAATTCACCTGGCAGCACCCAAGAATAACTATCCACTCAAATGGCTGCTCCTGGCCGTTTTGAGTCCTTCGTAGTGCTGAAATTCATGTCAGACAAGTAGCTGCTTACTGGCAAGAACCGGCACCTCAATAGCTGTTATGGCGAATAGGAACTAACGGCCAAATGCGACCCTCATCAAATTATCATCTGTTGCTTCTGCCAACAAAGACGCGAATCTGAAATCTGGACCAGTTTTTTCAGGCTAGCTCACCTGGACCTTCCAGTGGCAGCGAATTTGGAAAGTGCTGTTACGTATCAAGGAGAAATTTGAGATCATCTGTGTTCTATTCCACCATTAGCGGAGTATTTTTTCAATGTGGCTCAGTAGATACCTTTTTTTAGGCATTTGTCTTTCTACTGGTTTTAACGTTAACGCAGAGTTTCCTCCAACCTGCCAACCAACCACGACCCCAAACAGTTGTCAGTTCTATACCAATTGTCAAGATAAAGTCTTGATTACTAAAATCTATTCCATCCATTCGCCGGGCTTAAGCTCATCCAAAGACCAGTCACCTACACGTGCCCGAATCAGCCGCAAAGTCGGGAAATTGACAGCTGCGGTCATACGCCGCACCTGCCGATTGCGGCCTTCCGTAATCGTTAGTTCAAGCCAACTGGTGGGAATAGACACACGATAACGGATAGGCGGATCCCGGGGCCAGAGCCCGGCGGGTTCCTCTATTAACTGCGCCTTTGCCGGTCGGGTTTTTCCGTCTTTCAACAATACGCCAGTGCGAAGCTGCCCAAGTGCATCGTCGGTGAGTTCACCCTCAATTTGTGCCCAGTAGGTTTTTTCCAGCGTAAAACGGGGATGGGTTATCTTTTGTACAAGCTGACCATCATCGCTCAGCAAAAGCAGGCCTTCCGAATCATAGTCGAGCCTTCCTGCAACCCGCAGTGCCGGATCGTGGAAATAGCTACTCAGGGTTGTCTTGGTTCCGGATTCACGAAATTGCGACATGACTCTGAATGGTTTGTTAAATAATATTATCCGGGTCATCCGCCTACTTTGCCCGAAAAAGACCGGTTTTGCATGATTAAAGCCCAGATTGCATCCAGCTTCCTTTTTAACCACACTTTCCCGCTGAAGCATCACAGAACGAGTGGATAAAGGCGGTTTGAACCGCAATGTCGCGCCATAACAGCAAGTGTCGTGCGAATGTCGCCCATACGACGTTGTCTTTCCAGGCGGGGGTCAATACCATGCGAGCACTGACAGATAAGCCTATTCACTATGCACCGAGCATCGCGTTTGTGAAATAAGCTGCCTGCATCAGTGGGAGGGCATGAAGACCCTCTATAACGGGATGTAAATCACCGTGTTCGATATCAGAATCATGATAAATATCAGCCCCGTGGTCATGGGTCCAAGATAAATCCTGCCCGTCATATTAAAAAAGTAACGGTTGAAATACGGCAATACGAACATCATCGGAACGACAGCAAACAACAAATTCACATACAACCAGCCGTCCGTCCAGTAGACGGTGCCCGTCAAAGCAAACGTCAGATATTGAACCACGACGATAAACATCAGACCCAGCGAGTTGGCAAAACCACCCACGAGCATGCTTTTCCACTGCGATTCACCCTCGAAACGCATTGCACCGTTAATTCGAAGGGAATTGGATAAGAGAAAAATAAAGAAAAAGGGCACATACATTGCCAGCAGAACCAGCAGGGATGGTTGAAAAGTCCGTACACCCATGAACAGGAAACGGTAATCCACGTGAAAGAAGTAGTACACCATGAACAGAAACAGGAAGAAGAAAAGGAATAGCGTAAAAGCCAGGACAAAGGTTCTTATCAGCTCAAGCCGGTTTGTTTGAATTCCCCATACGCGGGCTGTGACACCATTTTTTTTACCGAAAAAGCGATAACTCAACCAGAACATCAGGTAACCGACACTTCCATTCAGCACCGCCCACAACATGACGGCATTGTTCATTCGTTGTGGGAAAAACCAGGTCTGCTGACGGGTGGAGGCAGCGACAAACAGTTTTTGCGATAACTCAGCCATTGGAATGTATGTAAAGCAAGCGATCAGCGCGCCAACGATAAACATACTCCAAAAGAGTGTCTTTCCTTTTCCTGCAGGTTTGGGCAGCGCCGGTGGCAACGGGTGAACGAGGGGATTGAAGTAGGGAATCCGCAGTAATAAATGACCCATGGGCACGATGGCCACGAGGGCCGCGATCAACGATATCAGACCCAGTAATTCTTTCCAATACCAGACCTGGTCTTGGTTGGAAAGGCCGCTATCAATGTCAAAAACCCGCTCGAAATATTCAATCTGATTGGCAGTTGCCTCGGTAATGTAGGGCTGGAACGGGTGTAAAACCATCTCGTTGTGTACGATGCGTAATGTCCGGTCAAGCTTGTTGCCGTAATAACGACCGATTTCAACTACTTCAATATTTGAGTTGCTGGATTTCAGCCCGGAATTTACCGTACGTATCGCTTCGGGAGCAAAACGCATATCACCATTTTTCAGCTCGTTTCGATAAGCGCCTTCATCATAAAAGGCGTAACTGACCCCCACATTGGAGCGCACGTCTTTCAGGACTTCATCCCTCAGGGTTAGCACGTAACCGGAAACAAAAACGGAATGGAGTTTGCTGGGTTGCCCGGTCTTGATAGCTTCCCTGCCAAAGTAATTGGCACCACGTATGGCGGCATTGCCACCTGCGGAGTGCCCCGTTGCACCGATCCTGTTTTTGTCAATGTAATTCAGGTTTGGTGTGCCTGCCACATACTCAACCACGGCAAACATCCCATAACCTTCGGTTGTTGCGGCGATACGACTCATCGAGGCGCTGGAGAATCCCTGTGCGTAGGGGTCGATCAGGATGGCTACCATTCCGCGCCGCGAAAGCTCAATGGCAACATTGGCGAGTGCCTCTTTAGAGCGTTGAAAACCCGGGATGATCACCACCAACGGGGCAGGATTTTCCCTGGTTGCCGAGTATGGTTTAAACAAATCAGCGACCACCCACTGTCCGTTCTGTGTCGGGATCTTGATATCCTGAACATTCACACGGCCGCCGGAAGTCTGAATCATTGAAGCGATAAAGCTGGCGAATAAGATCACCAGCACTGCACTCAATAATAGTCTCACACTTGATTTGTTCTTATTTTTAGCTGTCGTCATGTTGTCGTATTGGATTCAGGCAGGTTGCGACACATTCAATATTACTTAAAAACGATCCCATACCGGTGTGACATTGCCAGGTAGCGGTGGCAACGCGCCGAGTTCGGCCCAGTGTTTACTCGGCCTGTGGAAATCAGAGCCTACTGAAGCCAACAAGTTTTTTTGTTCACATAATTGTGCCAGGTGTTTTGTTGGTTGTTGCAGTTGCCGGCCCGAAACCACTTCCATGCCCTGCCCGCCTGCCTGCAGAAAACTATCGAGCAACCTTCTCAATTTTGTACCGGTTAGTTTGTATTTCAAAGGGTGGGCGAGCACGGCAATGCCGTTTGCATCCCGTATCCATTGAATGATTTGTGGCAGCTCCGCCCAATGTTGTTTTACATCACCGGTCTTGCCCGCACCCAGGTATTTTTTGAATGCGGCCTGTATGGAACTTACCTTACCGATGTTGACAATATGCTGGGCAAAATGGGGGCGCCCAATGTAACCACCAATCGAAAGATTTTTAGCACCGGTAAACGCATCTTCGATACCCTGTTTTTCGAGCTTCTCGCCAATCACCCTGGCCCGCGCCAGGCGTGCCTCGGATTGCGAACGTGCACCGGTCCTGATCGCTTCACTGTCCAGGTCAATATTCAAACCAAGAACGTGAATACCCGTATTCTCCCACTGCGTGGAAAGCTCGATTCCGGGAATCAATTCGATTTTTCCGAGTGTGTCCGGTTTATCCTGATACGCATCGAGCGTGTCGTGATCGGTAATGGCAAGAACATCCACACCTTTTTCAATGGCTCGCAAAATGAGTTCCTGCGGTGTAAGAACACCGTCAGAAAGCGTGGTATGTGAATGTAAATCAAAAATCATTGTTTAGAAAAAGCCGTGACACTCAAGCCATTCAGCCTGCAACTTTTCCGTCACCATCAATTTGAAACTTCTCTACCATCTCCAGCCAGATTTTATCAGTGGTATTTTGCTGAACAATATTTTTCCATTCGTTCCACTGCCCAGGCGTTGAAGCATATTGCAGCCCCCATGCAAAAACCCGCACGGCGATATTGGGTGACTGCTCCGCAGTACCGTAAGCCGTTAATCTTTGAATAACGAAAGCCAGGTACCAGTCAAAATCACCATGCGCAATCGCGGGCAGTACCAACCGTTCCTGGACCACTTGACCCCGGCCTGCCGGTGTTGGTGCGGTTTTCATAGTTAACGGCCCCATCACCCTCTCCTCGTGCGCCAGATGCTCGAGTTGGTGTTTTTTCCATACTACAAACGCCCGTACCACCTCACCGGACGTTTCAGCTTGTTCGACCAGCTGCGCATTCTCTAAATCTTCGGCATGCTCCTGCCCCAGACCAGCCTCGGTAATCGCGCCATCACCTACTTCATCAAGAAGTGAAAATACGGCGTTCTGTTCCATAGCAAGGTGGGTCGCACGACACCTGCGAAAATTCGCCCACTCCTGTCTGAATTCACCCAATGTACCTTTGTCGAGAATTTCGCTCATCAATGCAATGGACTTGCGGAAAACTTCATGTGTATTTCTGAGTATCGCAAACGACATGGGTTGCGGGGTTTGTGGCTGGCTTGTCATATTTCTCCTTGTCGGGATCCGT
>JGI24024J18818_10000696_pt1 | contig 13194 bp, 16 predicted proteins | sample Cruoilmetagenom2_FD_18818 | JGI IMG/M metagenome (IMG submission 18818) | reverse complement strand
ATAAGAACTGCCACACATCGGGGGATTGGGATCTGCTACTGCCGCCACAAAATGGATCATGTGGATCGAGCCTGTACAGCTCCACAAGATATATGCATGACGTTCAACAACACCGCAGCATCACTTATCAGACATGGGCATGCCCGTCACGTGGATGTGAAGGAGGGTTTGGACTTATTGCAAGAGGCCTATGAAAATAACCTGGTTCAGTTTGGAGAAAATGTAAGACAGAAAGTGAATTTCATTTGCAATTGCTGTGGATGTTGCTGCGAGGCCATGATCGCCGCTCGCCGGTTTGCAATTATGAATCCCGTCCACACGACCAACTTTCTCCCCCACATCAATGAGGCAAATTGCAACGGATGTGGGAAGTGTGTAAATGCCTGTCCAGTAGAAGCTATGACATTGGTCTCCTCCAACGATCCAAACAAACCTAAAATGAAAAAGGCAAGGTTGAATGAAGACCTTTGCTTAGGCTGTGGTGTTTGTGTCCGTACTTGCGTAATGGATGGTATTCATCTGAAAACACGTCCGGTGAGAGTCATCACGCCCTTAGATGGAACACATAGGGCAGTCATGATGGCCATTGAACGTGGCAAATTACAAAATCTGATTTTTGATAATCATGTTTTATGGAGTCATCGAGCCTTGGCTGGTGTTCTAGGTGCCATTCTGAAACTCCCACCGATCAAACAGGTACTTGCCAGCCAGCAGATTAAATCACGTTATCTGGAAGCTCTAATTAACCGCTACAATAATCTGAACTACAATACTGATCCTTGCATTGAAGGCTAAACCCAATCAGCGATCAAACAACGCAAGAGATGTTTAGTAACTTTTGCAACGATCAGTAAGTCATTGAGAGCTTTGTCTTTCTAAGCCCGCGTTAACACTGACCTGCTTCGCAGCAGAGGACGCGGCGAAAGTTGCTAAATTTGGTTGCAGTAGAGCAGCTTTCGGAGCAAAACGCAGGCAGGCTACGCCATCGTTGGGCGGGCCAAAAAGAAATGCTTGTTAGAAAAATTTTCGTAAGTGATAAAAAGGAATAAGAGATGAACAAGGTAGAATTGCTTGCAACTCTTCGCAAGGAGCGCGAGGAATGGGAAGTTTTGATTGGAGAAATTGGTAATTCCAGGATGAATGAACACGGATTGGCGGGCAATTGGTCGGCACAAGACATTGTTGCACATATAACGTGGTACGAAAGCGAAACTATCGGAATGATAGAAACGCGGGCATTAGAGGGATCAGAGTTATGGCTGTTGCCACAAGATGAGCGGAATAAGCCAATATATGAGGAGAGTAAAGACCGTTCATTAGAAAATGTACTAACAGAAGCAGAACAAGTCTATGAGCGTCTTCTTCGAGCGATTGAAACATTATCAGAAGAAGAACTCTCTGAATCTTCTAAGTTTAAAGAGATGCCCGCTGAATGGATACCTTGGAAAGTGATAGCAAGCAATACCTTTGAACACTATCACCAACATATGCCTGATGTACGTGAATGGTTGGATAAATTTGGTAGGGCTGGCTAACCTTTTGGGACAGCCTCCAGGGGAAGGGACTGACAGAGATACGTAACTCGTAAAGGAAACACACGCCGGACATGAAGGGCCGGGTAACGTGTGCAAACATCAATGTGAGAGATAGCAAAAGGCTACGAAAGTGGTTATGCGGAAGCGAGTATTTCTGAGGAGCCCGGTGCGGTAGTTCCGCACGCCGGGATCTGTGCGGGGGGAGGGCGGGTAACTGCCTTCTCTACCGTGACGCTGTCATGAAAAGAACTCTACTTATTCTGTTTGTCTTATTGGGGCTTATTGGGTGTACACAGCAATATCCACAAACACCTACGCCAAAAATCAACAGCACCCTCAGATCTGATTTTTCAACAGAGTTTGATAGGCTATTCCTCTCTAATGAACCACTTCGGTATCAAGACAATATTGCTTTTATTGAGGCCATTCGTCTGGAGGAACTCAGCACTGCGGAGAAAGACCTTATCAGAACCAAACTCAAACAGTTTCTTTCAATTGAGAACCAGAATAGAGAATACGCACCGGATTCCGAACACACTGGGGTCGCTTCCGAGATCGCTTTCTTAAGGCTACAGGCTGTTCATGTTTTGGCGGAAGTCGGAACAAGGAAGGATGTCGAATTCATACAAAATCTAGTAAATAATTCGCAGAGAGAACACCCGTTGTTTGAAGACGAATGCAGCAAGGCTATTGAGAAACTAAATGACAGATAACCATTCGCTGGTGTGTCCTGATTTGAGAATCTGGGAAAGCAAGACCAGGTACGAGCGGGGCGGCAGAGTTCAAAATCGTTAGACGCTTTAGGTTAAAAATCCATGGATTGCCCTTAAAATAGAACACATGAACGAAACAACTCCATATCCAGAACTCAATAGTGTATTGCGGGATTTAGTAGATAGCGCGCAGGAGATACTGAGCAATAATTTTGTTGGAGCTTACCTGCAAGGCTCGTTTGCGGTAGGTGATTTCGATCGACATAGTGATGTTGATTTTATTGTCGTTATCTACGAAGAACTATCTGACAATCAAGTTAAGTCTCTGCAAGTTATGCATGAGCGTATATATTGCCTCGATACTCGATGGGCGCAGCATCTGGAATGTTCATATTTCCCGAAGAAAGTCTTGCGGCACCATTCTGAACCAGGTAAGAAGCTCTGGTATCTTGACAACGGCGCACGTTCACTTATTAAATCCGATCACTGTAATACTAACGTTGTTCGGTGGGTGGTTCGTGAAAATGGAGTAACTTTAGCAGGACCTCCACCAAAAACACTGATTGATCCGATATCTGTTGAAACATTGCGGATGGAAATCGTGGGAGTAATCAATAACTGGGGTCAAGAGATTATTGATAATCCAGATCCTTTCAATAATCGGTTTTATCAAACGTTTATCGTCTTAAACTATTGCCGAATGTTACACGATCTTTATACAGGGTTCCCCGGTTCCAAACTCGCGGGAGCTGAGTGGGCAAAAAACAACCTGGCTCCTTCTTGGTCAGCGCTCATAAATCGAGCGTGGGACGGACGTCCAAACCCGGCTTTTTCTGTCCGACAACCTGCTGATCCTGAGGATTTTGAAAATACATTACAATTCGTCAAATATGTAATCAACGAAAGCAACCTGGCAATTCGCCGAAAGAAACTTAACAAACCGTTAGTACGCATGCGGCGAATTGCTTAAGTAATCGGCCATAATCAGGTTGGGATCTTGTTAAATTACTTTCAGCCGATTACACTGTATGCGACGAACAGCGCTTAACCCTAGTTGCAGCCGATGGTGCTTGGCACGGAATGTACGCAGCGTGATTTGCTGATTTTGGTTACAATAGAGCAGCTTTCGGAACAAAAACGCAGGCAGGCTACGCCATCGTTGGGTAGCTATTCTAGTAACTCCGCATTCAGCTGCCCCTGTTGGGTAGCTAAAATACGGATTTTACGAATAGGGCGAATGGCACGAAAAAACATTCGGCCATTCAGTAATTCGTAGTATTCGTGATAGAAACACTGCCAGGGCAAAATAAAAAACGTTCGACAGAAAAAACAATATTCTTTCAAAAAGGAGAACAGTCGATATGAATACAGAAAATCTGACAATAACTATCATTGGGGGTGGCTCTAGTGCGCATACATTGATACCCTTACTTTCTTCTTCGAAGTATATTGTTAATTTATTGACCAGCAAGCCCGATCTATGGTCCAAGAAGATCGAATTGCAATACCAGGCTGTAAATGGAGATGTAATAGAGAGGTTTCACGGCGAGTTAAACAAAATAAGCTCTGAACCGGAAGATGTTATAAACGAAGCGGATGTGATCTTTTTATGCATGCCCGTAAGCCAATATAGAAATGCGCTCCACCGAATAGCTCCGCATTTGAATCCAGATAAAGAAGTTTATGTTGGTACGGTGTATGGACAGGCTGGTTTCAATTGGATGGTTGATGAAATCAAGAGAACTTTTGATTTAGATAAGATCATCACATTCAGTTTTGGCTTGATACCATGGATATGTAGAATTCTTGAATATGGAAAAATTGGCATCACGTATGGAGTAAAGCCGATAAATATTGCCGCAGTGGAACCCAAAGCGTATTTTGAGGCTTTGAATAGAAATATCTTTGAGAAAGTCTGCTTAGATTGGTTTGGAATGGGTGCATTTAGACAAGCGGATAATTTTCTGTCATTGACGTTTTCAGTTGATAATCAAATCATTCATCCATCCCGCTGTTATGGACTATTTGTGAGGTATGGTGGTGAATGGGATAAGCTTGAAGACATCCCTTTCTTTTATAAAGATTTTGACCAATTATCTGCCGATATTCTCATTAAATTGGATGCCGATTACTCGAAAATTCGTGAAAGAATAAGAGAAAAATACCCTGACAAAAAATTTACGTGGATGCTGGATTATCTTACCCTGGATCGAACCACAAACGAGACCGAAGAATATAGTGTATTAGAATCATTCTTATTATCAAAGACTTTGGGGGCTATCAAGGCGCCAACAGTCAAAACTAAAATGGGTAAATGGAAGATAGATACGGATCATCGCTTTTTCACGGATGATATTCATTATGGTTTGTGTATTGCTAAATGGGCAGCGGATCGTTTAGCATTAGATGTGCCCGCAATTGATGAAATTATCATTTGGGCGCAAAAATTGCGCCAAGAAACGCTGATCGAAGGTGGTGAATTGAAACTCGATAGCGTAGATCTAAGCCAGAAATTCAAATCGGGTATCCCCTATTTTTATGGTTATCAAACCATTGATGATATTGTCGATTAGTAGGGTAATGAACTGACCTCCATCTAGCGACCAGATAGACGTTTCGCCATATGCATCCATAACCAAGAATTTTACAATGGCTTGTCCTGTTTCAGTATCCCATAAGACAACTAACCGTCCCGGCTCTCCGCGGATCAGCCTTTCTTCACATGCTGGATCACACTTCGGGTACACTACCGATAAGTTGCAGTGTCAAGGGTAAGAGCAAAAACAGGAAAACATAATCATCGACGAGAAAGTGGCTGTAAAAAGTTGGGGTAACATGTTAATGTGTCAAACTAAATCGGATACTCAATCAGTGGGCTGCGATATAGATAAGGGAAGAATATGATTGATCCAAAACTTGAAGGCAAAGTAGCCATTATCACAGGGGCAAATCATGGGATTGGCGCAGCGACAGCAAAATCTTTGGCCGCTCAGGGCGCGAAAGTTTTTATTGCTTACTATCGCCCGTTTGTTCCTTACTCTGATAATGAATTAAAAAAAGCACTTCAAGATAAAAAGCCTGGCATGTCGCTGTACTATGCCATGTGGCAGCAAAAAGGCGAAGTGATTGCAGATGAAATAACATCATCTGGTGGAGAAGCAGTAGCATATGAACTTGATTTGGGTAAGCCAGAGAACATTGGCAAGTTATTTAACCTTTGCGAGCAAGAACTGGGTGCTGTAGATATTTTGGTTGTGAATCATACGCATTGGTCTCCCGATACTTTTAACCCAACCCTCGCTACTGGTGACAAGAATGCGCCTATACTAGCTGATGCTGAAATAATAGACCGTCATTTTTCGGTGAATGCGCGGGCTACAGCGTTGATGATACGCGAATTTGCCGAACGGCATATAGGCAGGGAAGCCAAATGGGGGCGTATCATAACTTTGACGACAGTGACAGCGCACAGTGCCAGTGTTAGTTATGCAGCAAGTAAACGGGCAATTGTGTCGTATAGTTTGTCGGCAGCTGGAGAACTAGGGAAATATGGAATTACAGTTAATGTTGTTTGTCCTGGAGCAACTCAAACCGCTTATATCACACCAGAAAATGAAAAGTGGATAGTGGAAAAAACGCCGCTTGGACGACTAGGGTATCCAGAAGATGTGGCGGATGTGATAACGTTCTTGGCTTCCGAGCAAGGGGGATGGTTAACAGGCAATTTGATTTACGCCAGCGGTGGGTTCTTGATGCTTATGAACGAATGAATCTATATGCAGAAAAGGGGCGCAGATCAACTATCCGGATCTACTGATCCTGGATCAACCGGCGTGGAGCCTGGGGTCCGATGAGCTTCCATCCCATTAGGTGGATGAACATGGCACATGGGTGTGTGCTGTGGGATTTCGAATATGATGAAACGGAAGAGGCAGAAGAAGCCTGTTCGTTATAAAAAAAACTCCCGGAGTTTGTTATCCTGGGAGTTTTTTATTTTCATGAGTCGATCTCAATGGGGGGGGATAATGTGTTTGTGAATAGCGCATAAATAATTACTTCGAAATGGTGTACTAAATAGTTGGCATTTGTTATAATTAAAAACACGTTCAGAATTACACAATATAATTTGATAAGGATAGAGAACAATATGCCAAAACTCAAAGATGGATGCGTCAAACCTGCAGGTGGGCCAATTGTGCCCAAGCCGGAATCAAATTTTCCAGTCATGGAGACATCAACATTACAGGAGGAATACCGAATGTTAGCACAAGTAGGAAAAGAAGCCGTTGATTTTGAAGCCAATGCATTTGTAGATGGAGTCGGGTTCAAACCGGTAAAGCTCTCAGATTATAAAGGTAAGTGGGTTGTGGTATGTTTTTACCCGGGAGATTTCACTTTCGTCTGACCGACGGAATTGGCGGCGGTCGCCGCCCTTTATGATGAATTTAAGGCTTTGGGTGTCGAAATTTTGTCAATAAGTACCGACAGTCGTTTTGTACACAAGATATGGCAGGAGCAAGAACTGTCCAAGATGGTAGAAGGGGGAGTGCCCTTCCCAATGTTGTCAGACGCCGGTGGGAAGATTGGTGCGATCTATGGGGTTTATGACGAAGCAGCCGGTGTAGATATCCGAGGGCGTTTTATTATAGATCCGGATTTTGTAATCCGGGCGATGGAGGTGCTGACTCCTGAAGTGGGGCGGAATCCAAAGGAGCTGATACGACAGGTGAAGGCCTTCCAGCATGTGTATGAAACGGGAGAAGTTACACCTTCGGGCTGGGAGCCAGGAGAAGTCACGCTTACACCTGGTCCAGCGTTAGTGGGTAAAGTTTGGGAGGTGTGGAAGCCGTAACCTATTGACGTAGACGAAAATCGGGTAAGACAGTGTTATGACATGGCAACCCAAAAACCTTACTCGAGAGCAAATGGCAGAACGGCGCCCCGATATTTTGTTGGGATATTTTCGTCATGCCTGGCTCAACCTTAACCAACTTTGGTGAACGTCAATAAACCAAACCATTGTGCATAACGCCGCTACCGCCCCCATTGCGACCAGCAGCAGTGCAGTCGAGATGAGGTAAAAGCTCTTTGCACTCTAAATTTCCAATAGAGCATAGCGATTAAACAAATCAGGAGCGAGGATTTTCCTCGCTCCTTGTTTCATAGGTGTGATGCTGTCACTCCCAGATCTTTTGTATGCTTCCTAAACCGCTCACATTCGAGTCTACGCTGGGATCGCCGGCATATTTTACAGTGCCTGCGCCGCTGATATCGACGCTCAAGCGGTCGGTGACCCACACGGCAGCGTTCCCCAGCCCGGACAGGCTAATGTCGGCCTGAGCGCTTTCCATCTTCCGACTGTCGTGACTACCGCTTCCGCTGATTTCAACGTCTTGTACCTTCACCACGCCACCATGGATGGTTAAATTTCCCAGGCCGCTGATGTGCACGTCAAGCTCGTCGGCGTCCAGGCCATCCATGTCTACACCCCCTGCGCCGGGAATGTGAACTGAAAATCGCGCTGCCTCCAGCCACTTCGTTTCAACGTTCCCAGCGCCGGAGACGGAAATTGCCTCAAGGTCTCTCACGGTCAGGTAGTACTTTACTGCCTGGGTGGGTTGAATATTTACATTTCCCTTGATGCTGATCTCCAACGTACCGTTGTTAACCTCGGTCTCGATGTACTGGATCAGGTTGTCCTCTGCCTCAACGAGCAGCGACTCCTCATCACCCACTTCAATGGATAACTGGCCGATTCCCGATAAATCGACGCTGTCAAAATCGCTAACCTGCCTTTTGACTGTGATCACTTCGCCGGACCCTCGCACTGTCCTGACACCAATACCTCCTAAGGACACCTGGCAGGCCAGGGTGCTGAGCAGCAGAACTGCAATGGCTGCTGTTAGAATTAAATGATTCTTCTTCATTTGAAATTCTCCGTTATCCTTTTAGTACATCCCGGCGTATCGTGAAAAGAGTGATCAATACAGCACCCAGCGTGGTCAGAAACGCCAAACCTACTTTAGTGACATCGATGATGGGTTCAACACGTACACCATCCTGGTTGAGGACGATTGCTGCTACCGGTCGCCCCATTGATCCACCGGCAACCCCACTGCCGCCACCCACGCCGGTGCCTTTTTGGGGTTCCAGCTCATCCCCGGTTGCCTCCTCAGTTGGAGACATACCTACACCTGCACCGCCTCCTGAACCCAACACTCCACCCGCAATGACTTCATTAGCTGTAATAACGGTTTGACCTTCAGCAGTGACTGGTTCCCCGAAGACTGCAGTGGGTTGGGCAGTGGCTATAAGTTTATCCATCATCTCTGGATTTTGTGCCTGGCTCTCTTGCATTGACTGTACAAATTTTTCAATTGTCTCGCTCATTTTATTTTTCCTTTCTCTTGAATAACGAAATCATTCCAAGTATTGAACATAACAACCCAGTGCATAACAGACCAATCTGTATAAGCCGGGTAATATCAATAATCGGCAGTTTCTGGACGGTTCCGTCCTGTTCGACCACAACTGCGACCGGCCTATTCCAGACCATCCCACCGGAACTGCCCCCGATGATCAGCGCTTGTGATTGGGGTGTAAGCTTGCAGTCACCCACGAATAACGGGTTCCCAGTTTCTGTTTTCAACTCGAACAAATTTTCAGTTCGCCTCATGTGCACCTCCATTCTTCTAACATTATTTACGTATGTTGAGCAAAAAGGTTGCAAATTGAGCGTCGGGGTTTCCTCGCAGTTCGAGCGCTGGGAAAACGATTCGTTGGATGGCTGGCGGGATAATTATCCATCTAACCGCCAGTTCTTGACCTGCGAGCCGTGCTGGCGTTGAGAACAATTCCGCTGTAAACGGTCTGAGCGGCCATCGAGCGCTGCCGGGAGAGGTTCTGGGCCAGGTCATCGGTCTGCTCAAATTTGTGTTTCGGTTCTCTCAGGATTACCAGCGCCAGCCCGGCAGTGATGGCCATGGCCAGAAAACCGATCAAAAAAATACCCTGAGATGTCAACAGGGCGCTGACTACTGCTACTGCCAGGGGACCGACGACTCCTCCCAGAGAAGCAGAGGATTCTTTGAACCCGAGGACGCGCGATCTGTAGCGATCATCGGAGATGTCAAGATAATAGGCGCTCAAGGCGGGCATGACCAGCGCTTCACCGATCCCGGCCAGGATCGATACGCCGAGCATGGCAATGAATGATGTAAGGAATGTAAGGCCGAGGTAGAAAACCCCGTTTATCAGCAGGCCGATTATAATGACGGGTTTACGAGCGAACCTGTCGCTCATTGGACCGAGCAGCCATTGACCGAGCACCATGGCAGAGCCGTAAATTCCTATTAACACGCCGAATTGTATTGTCGACCAGCCTAGATCATCATAAAAATAAAAAACCATTTCCGGTTCGACGAAGGCGAAAGCGAAAACGATCACGAAATCGATCAGAAGCAGCATAACAAAGATGTAGAGAGGCCGGGGTAATGTGCTCCAGATGGATGTTTTCGAATTCGCACTCGCTGCAGTACGTCTCTGGAGCAGTTTCTCCCGCTTTCGAATTTTGGGGGTGCGTGTTTCTGGGACCAGGATGAATGCTGCGATGAAGGCTAAGATCGCCATGACGGCTGAAGCGATGAACGCCATTGCACATCCCCAGGCATCGTACAAGAATCCACCGATCACCGATCCGAAGATGAAGCCGGCTCCGTAGCTGCCCATCAGGATACCTGCCCATTGAGCGCGTTCTTTCTCTGGAGCAATATCGGCCACAACGCCCAAAGCTGCCGGAAATAAGCCGGCCGTGAGGGCGCCTTCCAGAGCGCGTACGAGGACAAATGTTGTGGTTGTGGAGGCCAACAGGAAACCGACATTCGCTACAGCATAAGCGATGAGCCCCAGAAGGATTAGAGGGCGCCTGCCGTATCTATCAGCCAGGGGAACCCATAATAGGTGCGGAGATAAATTGGGCCAGAGCGAAGGACATGATCATCAAGCTCAAGGCTTCTACGCCGGCGCCGAATTCACTCAACCGCCTGGCGAAAATGGGTAAGATGATCCCAAAGCCGGTCATCATCAATGCCACACATCCTGCTAACAGGTAAATAATCCGGCGCACCTGTTTTGGGCTGTATCCCTTGGTAACAACCCCGGTTGCCTGGACTACTTCTCCGAGAACTGAGCGGGTCTGCTTATTCACAGTTCTATCCCAAGCTCAACCAACAGCGTTCCCAGGTCCATGTAGTTTGTCTCCCGCTTGATCAGTCCGTCCTCGATGTCGTAAATCGATACGCCACGCAAGCGAATTGTGCGGCCCGTGGGGCCTTGAACCGTGTCTAAGATGGGTGGGACCGGGCCGTTGTTCGTGCCGATGAATGTCCACTGCGTGACGACGACTTCTTGGCTGGCGATTGTACGGGTCACTTCATAATCCATTTCCGGGAAACCATCGAACCAGGCAGTCCAGAAATCACCGGTCTCTTCACATGAGAGAGGTTCTGTGCCGAACGCGTCCCGGGTGACAATGTCCAGGATGCATTCATCCGCCCGCAGCGATTTCATCATTTCGCTGTCCCCGGAAGCTAAGGCGGTTGAGTATTGGGCGACTACGTCTAACGAAGTCGATGGCGTTGGAGTGAGATTTTTGGCGTCCATACATGGTCCTGTTTTTTTGTAAGGCTCCAGATTTCTATTGCGACCCACATTATAAACCACGGCGAATCCTGAAGAGCCTGGGCTATCGGTCAGCAGAAGGATTTCACTTTGTGATATAAACTGGAGATGAATACCTTGTGGTCGCTGTAGTGCGCTTCAGATATGATGGATCTGATCTACTAATCCTTGCATTGAAGGCTAAACCCAATCAGCGATCAAACAACGCAAGAGACGTTTATTGATCTTCGTTTTGATAAAGGAACATCTCGTTCTTCAACAATACCGCATCAGCCCCAAAAACCGTTCTATTAGCTTTACAAAGATCAATAGTAACTTATGCAACGATCAGTAAGTACCTTACATTTGGAGGAAGTGATATGGAAGACTTTTACCCGATGCCTGTTTTCATCAGCCTGGAGGTCAAGGACATCGTTGCATCGGCTGCCTGGTATCAACAAGCTTTAGGTTTTCGTTATGTGTACGCGACTCCGTCTGGTGAGGATGGCAAGCCAACCATGGTGCACCTGCGAAGAGAGCGCTACCAGGATATTATGCTGTTTCAGGCAGCAACAGGTGCTGAGCTCTGGGGAGCAGAGGGCGTTGTGATCAATTTTTTACCTGGTGATACGAGCGTCCGGGAGATAGCAGAATCCGCTCGGCCTGCGGATTCGATGAAGGTCGAGGGCCCGGTCGAGCGCCCCTGGAATGTGCGCGAGGTGACCGTTTATGATGCGGATGGTTATCGTTTGCGCTTTTCAGAACCGATCGATCTGGCGAAGACGTTTGATGAAGTGATGGGGGAATGACGTTGAAAAGGATTTGCGTCTTCTGTGGTTCCAGCCCTGGGGCACGACCTGAATATGCCCTTGCAGCCAGGCGGTTGGGTCAGGAAATGGCGAAACGCGGACTGGGATTGGTTTATGGTGGGGGGAGTACGGGAGTAATGGGTGAAATCGCCGCTGCAGTATTGGAGATGGGCGGTGAGGTGATCGGAGTCATCCCAAAATCGCTGGCCGAGAGAGAAGTTGCTTTCATGGAGCTGGCTGACCTGCGGGTGGTGCCCACAATGCATGAACGCAAAGCTTTGATGGTGGAACTTTCGGACGGATTCATCGCCTTACCCGGTGGGTTGGGAACTTTTGAAGAATTCTTTGAGGTCGTCACGTGGGCGCAATTAGGCATACATAACATGCCGTGTGGGTTATTGACCGTGGAAGGATATTACAGCCATATGATCAGCCTGCTGGAGCATGCGGTGCAGGAGCAGTTCGTAGAGGATGAGCACCGCTCCATGATCCTGGTCGATGATAACCCCGCTAGTTTGTTGGATCAGTTCGTTTCCTATCGTCCACCTGACATAGATAAAGTGGACTGGGTCAAAAGCATTATCCGTGGATAGGTGTATCAATGAATCAAGTGCTGGAGTGGCTATCTGGTGGAGATTTGCGCTCTGATGGTCTGTCGCAAGAGGTATCCGAATTTGTGCTCAATAACCCTCAGGTGTTTGACGATTTATATGCCGGCCTTTGCGTAGAAGATGATGTGGTACACGGCCGCACGGCAGATGCGCTTGAGAAAGTAACCAGGAGCAGGCCGGACTTGCTGGAAGCGCACTTGGCTGAACTGATTAACATAACCCAGGCGGAGATGGTCGTGATGGTGAAGATGCACCTGGCGATGATCTTCGGGCACCTGGCCGTATTCGAAGAGCACGTCGATGATCTGGTGTCCGTCCTGTTCTATTTGCTGGACGATGGTTACGTGTTCGTTCGTAGCTGGACGATATCGAGCCTGTGCATCATCGGTAGGAAGTACAGCGAAGAAAATGGCAGAATCCTGGAGAGGATGCTGCCATTAGAGAACGATAACAGTATTGCCATCCGCACGCGGGTTCGTTATGCAATGAATATCCTGACAGTACCAAATTACCCTTTTCCAAAAAGGTGGATCAAAAGCGATCACCTGCAAGGGATTTAAGAAGTTCGTCACGACTCTGATTACTCATACACGTACTTATTATGAATAACTGTGTAATTCGTAATTATCTCTCACCAATTCTGTGTAATCTGCGGATCTCTGTAATTAAAAAGGAGTCATTATGGATCGATATCGCGTAAAACCAGGGGATCAGATTGACCTGAGTCAGTGGGACCCTAACGACACTGGCGCATTCATTGGGGGAAAGAAAGAAGCCAAAGAAGCCTTGGATACGCTCAATGATCGGCTGGAAGAATTGCAGGAGCTGCTCTATGCGGAGAATAAGCACAAGCTGCTGGTCGTGCAGG
>JGI24024J18818_10000695_pt1 | contig 13195 bp, 12 predicted proteins | sample Cruoilmetagenom2_FD_18818 | JGI IMG/M metagenome (IMG submission 18818) | reverse complement strand
AAATGAAAGAATACTCGCTGTTCTCGAGCCACGTTCCAATACAATGAAGATGGGCGTGCACAAGGATACTCTGATTGACTCATTACAACTGGCAGACAGTGTTTTTATCTATCAGCCTGAAGATGTCGAATGGAGTATCGCCAAACAGAAAAGTAGCAGCTCACCGGAGCTTGCCATTCATACCGATATTGATATGCTAGTCGACGAAGTAGTTTCCATGAGTCGGCCCGGTGATAATATCCTGGTCATGAGCAATGGCGGCTTTGCAGGAATACATGAAAAATTATTACTGGCTTTAAAGCACAAACATCCATTGCCAGAAACATCAAATAACTAACCCCGGAAGTATTGGAATGAAAATGAAAAAAATCCTGTTTCTCCTTTTAACTCTCACCCTGTCGCCCACCCTTTTGATGGCCGAAGAATATTCTGAAGGGATTGAATACACAGCGTACAAAAAACCTTTTCCTGTCACTACAGGTGACAAGATAGAAGTACGAGAAATCTTCTGGTACGGCTGCCCGCATTGCTTTACCCTTGATGCGCCTCTAAATAAATGGCGTAAGGAAGGCATTCCCGCGGATGCCGAATTCATTCGTATGCCGGCCATATTCCGTGATAGCTGGATGGTACATGCCCGGGCATATTATGCCTTTGAATCACTTGATCAAACAGAAAAGCTGCATCATGCACTAATGAATGTCATGCATGTAAAAAAGCAGCGCCTGGTTTCAAAGGACCAGATAGCCGATTTTGTCTCCACGCAGGGTATAGATCGCAAGAAATTTTTAGATGCCTATAATTCATTCAGCGTAGACGCCCTAAGCCGACAGGCAAAAATCATGACCGGTAGATATGGTATAACGGGTGTACCTTCTGTTGTCGTAGATGGACGTTACCTGGTGACGACTACGACTGCAGGCGGCACACAAGAATTATTTAAAGTTGTAAATTATCTTGTGCAACAAGCCGCTGAAGCACGGAAAAATGAAAAGGTCGAAGCAAGATAAAATGAGATACTCTCTAATCTTATGAAAGGATCTAACTTGTATAAACATGCAGTAACAATTACCACCCTCCTTCTTCTAACATCATTCCAGCCAGGGTTTGCTGCTAAAAGCTCATCAGATGAAAAAAATCTGATGGGCAAAGAATCTGAACTCATTCTGCAAAAACGTACAGTCGATCCGATAAGAGCAGGAAAACGCGCCATAAGAGTATTGGTGAATTATAATGCGACCAATTATTTTTTAGTTGAGGGCAAACAGGCTGGGCTTGAATATGAAATGATGAGGTCTTTTGAGACTTATCTCAATAAAGGCCTTAAAGCAGAAAAAAAATATCACCTTTTCTTCATTGCCCTGCCTTTTGACCAGCTGATCCCTGCTTTACTGAGTGGTAAAGGCGATGTTATTGCAGCCGGCATGACTATCACCGCCGAACGCAGTAAAAAAGTCGAATTTACTACCCCTTACCGTTCGAACATCTCAGAAATGCTGGTACGCCACAAAGATGCAAAGCGCCCTCTAACTGCCGCCCAACTAGCAGGGAAGACTGTACATGTTGTAAAAGGCAGCAGCTATTACACTCATCTAAAACATCTAAGCGATGAGTTGAAAAATGAAAATAAACCGGCAATCAATATCATAGAAGCGGATGAAAACCTTGTCAGTGAAGATTTACTGCAAATGGTGAATGCCGGGATCTATCAATACACCATAGTTGACAGTCACATCGCTGATATCTGGTCACACACACTTAAAGATATCGTCCCGGAAGCCAGTGCGGCAATCAGTACCGGCAGTCAGATCGCCTGGGCAGTCAGAAAGGACAATGATGATTTAGCCTATAAATTAAATCTATTTCTAAGAAACTATAAACAAGGCACTAAGCACGGCAATATCTTATTTAACCGCTATTACAAAGATACAAAATGGATCGACAACCCGGTCAAGGATAGCGTAATGAATCGACTCCATGAATATCAGAAGTCATTCATGAAATATGGCAAGGAGTACAATATCGACTGGGTCATGCTGACGGCCCTGGGTTACCAGGAGTCAAAGCTAAACCAGCACAAAAAAAGTAATCATGGTGCAGTTGGCGTCATGCAGATAAAGCCCTCTACGGCAGCAGACAAAAATATACAAATTACCGGTGTAGCCAAGTCCTATGATAAGAATATTCACGCAGCAACCAGGTACCTGGCATTTCTGCGATCCAGATATTTCTCTGACCCCAAGATAGCCCCGGTTGAGCAACTGGCCTTTACACTGGCCGCCTACAACGCAGGCCCGGCAAAAATAACCCAGATGCGTAATAAGGCTAAAAAACTGGGAAAAAACCCGAACAAGTGGTTTTTTAATGTGGAGGATGTAACACGGCGTTACACCAGCAGCGAACCGGTAAACTACGTTGCCAACATTATGAAATATTATCTCGCCTTCAAATCAGTTATCGAAGCAGAAGGTGCAAGGATGGAGGCTGCGGAGAAGGTGAAGTGAAGTGTAGGAGCGCCGTCCTCGGCGCGATTTCTTCAGAGGCTAATAATCTTTATTCAACAGAATCGCGCCGAGGACGGCTCTCCTACAAATAAACTACAGGCTCTTATTTATTCCTTATTAAGAAGTATAAACTTCGATCCTTCCAGCGCGACATTCGCCATCAGCCCCTTGTTACCGAAGGCAAAACCAAGAATTGGATCCTTGGTATTCATCGTATCAATATTCTCTGACGTACCCCATTCAACAAAAGCGACTGAACCATCTATACCAGCACGCCAGCCTTCACTGTGGCGGAATTTAACCAGTGCGTCTTCCTCAAGAAAAATCATGACTAGCGATTTACTTTGAGCGCCGAAGGTAAAGCCGATCGAAGCCGATGCAGTACTCCAGTAGTCGACCGTTTTCCCGTTTATCCGTAAAGCGCCTTCCCCGTATTCACCGCCAATTCCTACCCCTGCTCTAAAAACACTGGGGAATACCAGTACGCCCTTGGCGACACTAAGGTATTGCATTGCGCCAGGCACCTGGGCACGAAAAATTTTCAATGTTGCATCGACTTTGGCATCAATTTCCTGTGCTGTAGCAGCCATAGCATTGCCGCAAAATAAAAATGGCGCAAGAAATAGCAGTAGAGTGATGCCTGTAATATGTTGACGTGCTACCGACTTTCTCATAATAAAAACTCCAGTTTGAGTGTTATTTTTTAAAAATCAAAATTTTCGTTATGCTGCTTGGAGATATCGACTACATCTCATCACAAACATGTTTATCGCTAAAATCTTTCGCTATTTTTTCAGCTGACATGTCGGGCATCATTCCTTTCATGGCAGCAGGCATTTTCTCTGTACACTTGCGCATGGTTGTCATTGCCGGTGACTTCATCACTTTCTGGCTAAACTCGATTGCCTTCTTCTGCGCCTCATCACGCTTGCCACTTTTACAAAGTCCTTCCACTTCAGCTTCAAATTTCTTTGATTCTTTCTCTAAGCCTTTTATCTCTTGCTGATCTATTGTCGCCATACATGTCGACATTTCCTGAAGTTGCTGCATTATCTCCGGATCCATTCCCTGTTGCGCGAGGACCGTCACAGGTGAAAGCAGAAAGATTGCCATTACTAATTTTTTCATTTTATTATTTCCTTCTTAAGGGTATATTATTTATTAAAGGTTCCCTAGCAGATCACTTAGGCCCGGTATATTGAAACTGGTGTCCGGGGCCACAAAACGTGCAGGGTTGATGATCTTACTCTTTGCAGAAACAAGCTGGAATTGGCTTCCGAAACGAAGTATGCCCAGTTTACCTTTTTTTACTTTTGTCATCAGTTCATCACCTTTGATGTCAATCGACGGGCTTGCTTTACTGATGACATCGATGGCATCGATCCAGGCTGCAGTATATTCCCACGCCAGCGGGGAGCGGCTCAGCACCAGTTCATCCTGATGTTTAACATTGTTTCTCGACCAGTTGATTTTGTAAACTTCGCCAACAATCCCCGCTACCGTTTCCTTTTTTCCAGTCGCCTTCATGTTGATGACATGAACCAGCAGGGTTTCAGAATCTATTCCGAGCATTTTCATTACGCCCAGACTCTGAGCCATCTGGTTCATACTTGCCAGGTCCATAACCAGGGTATTCCCCTGGTAGGAACTCACTATCTGTGCCTGCCTGTTATTAAACAGCAAATAGCCTGCTGTATCACTTTTCGCATCCATATCAATTCGTGATGTCGTTTGATCGATATATTCCAGGCTTAGGGTATAGGGTTTTCCACCATCCATTCCTTTGAACCTGGCGACGCCGGATGCATTTGCACTCGTCGCAAACAACAATAACAGGGAGAAAAAGAGAAGTTTTAGCATGATATATACCCGCGGATTCAACTTAGTAAGGCGATCATAACACCCGCTGCAACCGCTGAGCCAATGACACCTGCCACATTTGGCCCCATTGCATGCATTAGCAGGAAGTTATGCGGATTGGCCTCCAGCCCCATACGGTTGGAGACTCGGGCTGCCATCGGTACAGCCGATACACCGGCTGAGCCAATAAGCGGATTAACTTTATGCTTTGAAACCACGTTCATCAATTTTGCCATCAGGATACCTGCAGCCGTGCCGATGCCGAAGGCTACTATACCCAGTGCAAGAATACCCAGTGTCTTGGTGTTAAGAAAATGTTCGGCACTCATTTTAGAACCAACAGCGATGCCCAGGAAAATGGTAACGATATTTATTAATGAGTTCTGTGCCGTATCACTGAGCCGATCGACTACACCACTTTCCCGCATCAGATTGCCAAGCGCAAACATGCCCAGCAAGGGTGCCGCAGCTGGCAACAGTAAAGCAACAAGTACCAGTATAAGCAATGGAAACACGATCTTCTCTGTTCGGGAAACATGTCGTAACTGCACCATTTCGATACAGCGCTCTTCATGTGTCGTCAGCAAGCGGATTATGGGTGGCTGGATTATGGGCACCAGTGCCATATAGGAATAAGCTGCAACAGCGATTGCCCCGAGAAGATCGGGTGCAAGTTTGCTGGCGACAAAAATGGCTGTGGGCCCGTCCGCACCGCCTATAATACCGATTGCCGCTGCATCTGAAATACTGAAATCAATCCACCCCATGGCACTGACAGCGACCGCTCCGAGTACCGTAGCAAAGATACCGAACTGGGCCGCCGCACCAAGAAAAAGTGTTTTCGGATTGGCCAGCAGGGGGCCAAAGTCAGTCATAGCCCCCACACCCATGAAAATTATCAGTGGAAAAGCACCGGTAGAGATGCCTACATTGTAAATATAATAAAGAAAACCGCCGGGAGCGATGGAATGCCCTGCCTCAATCAGCGGGGCATCCATCAGCCCGGCACCCGGAATATTAACCAGTATGGCGCCGAAGCCTATCGGCAGTAGCAGCAGTGGTTCAAAACCCTTGCGTATGGCCAGGTACAATAGAAAAAAGCCTATGGCCATCATGATCGGTTGCCCGTAATCCATCTGGAACAGTCCTGTGCTCTGCCATAAACCGATTAGCTTCTCCATCTAGTGCTCCATCAATGTGATAAATACGGATTCAGCATTCCTGCGGTGTTCTGCAGCAAGGCGCAGTGTGAAGCTAATGGCTATTCCCTTGTCGAGCACTGGAACGCAGTTTCGGGTCACCACAGGGATGGGGATGACCTCAGGGTAAGCTTGTCTACGCCCACGGACTGCGTTCCGTCTCCTGGTAAGGGAATAACCATTACCTGCAAGACGCGCCTTGCCGTGAACGTAGACAAGCTTACTGAACTCGAAATTATCACATTGATGGAGCACTTGCCTGCCTTATTTAATCAGCAGAAGGTTGTCGCCAACGGTGACAGAATCACCTTCGCGCACAAGGATTTCGGACACCACACCCGGCTGTGAACTGCGTATCTCAGTTTCCATCTTCATCGCTTCCAGAATGATCACAACATCGCCTTTCGCGACAGAATGGCCAGGAGACACATGGAGTTTAAATATAGTCCCGGCCAGAGGTGCCTGAATCATGGTGCCTGTTCCACTGCCCTCAGCCGGTGATGGTGCTGATGAGTCTGCTGCCGGCGCATTGCCTGCAGCAGGCGTAATGCTGGAAATTTCCCCGCCATTGCGCACTGCCACAACATAGGACTGACCTTCGACAGTGACGGTGTAAACCTCGTCACCCTCCTCATTGGTGACAACATCTTGCTCGACCCCTGTTGGCACAGGCTCAAAGGCATCAGGGTTGTCACGATTTTCAAGAAATTTAAGACCCACCTGAGGAAACAGTGCGTAGGTCAGCACATCATCAATTTCATTTACGCCATCTGCCAGCTTAATACCCTTCTCACCGGCTATTTGCTCAAGCTCAGATGCCAGCTTGTCCAGTTCATCATCGATCAGATCTGCCGGTCGACAGGTAATGGGCTCCGCACCTTCCAGAACACGCTGCTGTAATTCTTTATTGACAGGCGCGGGTGTTGCCCCATATTCGCCTTTCAGTACCCCGGCCGTTTCCAGAGAAATATTTTTATATCTCTCTCCGGTCAAAACATTGAGGACCGCCTGAGTGCCTACGATCTGCGACGTGGGTGTCACCAGTGCGATATAGCCGAGATCCTTACGTACTTTCGGTATTTCCGCCAGCACTTCATCAAAGCGGTCTGCCGCCCCCTGTTCACGCAGCTGTCCTTCCATATTCGTCAACATGCCACCCGGCACCTGGGCCACAAGAATTCGTGAGTCGATACCTTTTAGTGAGCCTTCGAAACAGGAATATTTTTTTCTCACTTCGCGGAAATAAGCAGCAATTTCCTCAAGTAGGCCCAGGTCCAGCCCAGTGTCTCTATCCTCACCTTTCAGAATGGCGACCAGCGATTCTGTCGGTGAATGACCATAAGTCATACTCATTGATGAAATTGATGTATCCACATTATCGATACCGGCTTCGATACATTTCAAAGCGGTAGCTGTAGACATCCCCGTTGTGGCATGGGACTGCATGTGTATCGGGACATCCACCGTCTGCTTAAGACGAGTGACCAGTTCATAGCCGGCATAAGGCGTCAGCAGTCCGGCCATATCTTTAATACAGATGGAATGTGAGCCCATGTCTTCAAGCTCACGCGCCAGATCGAGCCAGGTATCGATATTGTGCACCGGGCTTACCGTATAAGAGAGCGTGCCCTGGGCATGTTTACCTACCTTGCAAACGGCCTTGATGGCGGTGGCGAGGTTTCGCGGGTCGTTCATCGCATCAAACACCCGGAACACATCCACACCGTTGACTGCAGCACGTTCTACAAATTTGCAGACTACATCGTCAGCATAGTGCCGGTATCCAAGGATATTCTGACCACGGAACAGCATCTGTTGCGGAGTATTTGGCATTGCAGCCTTCAGCTCACGAATTCGTACCCATGGATCTTCACCAAGGAAACGTATACATGCATCAAAGGTTGCTCCGCCCCAGGATTCCAGCGACCAGAAGCCAACCTGGTCTAGTTTCTCCGCAATCGGCAACATATCATCGAGGCGCAGTCGTGTAGCAAACAAGGACTGGTGTGCATCGCGCAGCACGACATCCGTTATACCCAAAGGTTTCTTGTTTTCAGTCATGAAAGGAGAGTTTCCTGAAAGAGCTTGTTATTGCCGGCGGCAACGGTGTTTGGCGAGTGCCGCCTGGATGATAGAAACAATGCGGTCATCTACATCTGCATGATCTTTCACGGAAGATGGAATATCAATTTCCTCATCGGGCAGCCAGCGTTTAATGAGCGCCGACATCGAGACAGTTACAATGACAAGGACAGTTAGAAAAATAATGACGGTTCCCATGCCAAACAGCATCAGATCCAGACCTTGTTCAATCAACGTTTCTCCACCCAAACCAAAACCCCCGGACAATACGAATGTGGGCGCTATTTTAGCCCAGCAGGGGCTGGCATACCACTCTGGCTAATATCGGGATGTACCGGGATATTTTCATTTGTACCAGCTTCAAGCTTGAGCCGTTTATTTCAGACAGGGAATAAGGATATTATTTATTATTATCAACAACTTATTGTCATAATCACCTCGTGTACATTGACATCAAGCCTGAATAAAGCCTATAAAAAAGCTCGGTTGCGCAGAGATATGCCACAGGAACATCCCCTCGGTGCGATCTAGTTTCATGAGATTGTTCATCCCTGAAGAAATCGCGCCGGGGACGACGCTCCTACAAATCATCAATATAGAGCTGCCCTTAAGTTTTCAGCGACCTGTAATAAACACGAGAATTTCGGTGATAATTGTATAAAGAACGCCTTTTCACAGGTAAGTCTGCCAGCTTCATGGTCTCGAAACCTCTTTCGCGGAACCAGTGGGAGGCCTGTGTAGTCAGGACAAACAGGCCTTTCATAGCCAACGCTTGTGCCTGATTTTCAGCAAATTTCAGCATCGCATCACCGCGACCGGCCTTACGATAATCCTTGTGCACAGCCAGACAGGCAAGCTCAGCCATGCCATTCTCAGGATACGGGATCATCGCCACACAGGCTGTTATCAGCCCATCTCGCTCCATTACATAGAACTGCTTTATAGACATCTCCAGCTGCTCGCGTGAACGCTTTACCAGCAATCCCTGCTGTTCCAGCGGCTGTATCAGCTCAATGATGCCGCCGATATCATCAATGCCTGCCTGACGAGTCACTTCATAATCACTGGCCGTTACCAGCGTCCCTGCCCCATCACGGGTGTAGAGTTCTTGCAACAAAGCGCCTGCCGTCCATGCCGGTATCAAATGCACTCTTTCGACACCCTGCTGACTGGCTTCAATCGCGCTGCGCAAATGTACCTCTGCCTCAATATCCAGCTTGCGCCGTGAGCTAAGAAGTTTTTCCGCCTGCTGCCCCGTCAACTGGCGAATAATTTGCCGCCGTGCATCGCGCAAGCCCTTGCCGTCAAGCAGGAAGATCAATTTGTCAGCATTTATGGCTGTAGCGGTATAGGTGGCTACCTGTTCAGAATTGATATTAAACACCTCGCCAGTGACTGAGTAGGCCAGAGGTGACAACATGACGACTGAACGGGCATCAAGATTCCGCAATATGGCCTCGTTATCCAGCTTTCTGATCTTACCGGTATAGCCGAAGTCGACACCGTCATGGATGCCGTAAGGACGGGCAGAAACAAAATTACCCGATGCCACGTGAATACCGGCACCCGCCATCGGAGAATTCGCTAAACCGATTGAAAACAGTGCCTCGATCTGTACACGAATACTCCCAACAGCATCCCGCGTACACTCCATGGCAACCGCGTCCGTTACCCGTATGCCGTTGACATATTTACTTTTGCTTTTCCGTTGCTGCAGGCATTGTTCAATCTGTGGACGGGCACCATGGACAATAACCAGACGTACACCCAGACTGTTGAGCTGCGCCAAATCCTGAATAAGCAAGGGAAAGTGCTCATCCGCTACCGCTTCACCACTAAAAGCCAGCACAAAGGTCTTACCCCGGTGCGCATGAATATACGGCGCCGACTGACGGAATGCCGCTACGAAGTCATGCTGCTGGTTTGTCTGTTGTGTTTTCTTTTTAACCATTTTTCTCTTTGAGTATTTCTGTTATGTTCTTATTTATCAGGGCAGCTCGTATTATTCTGGATATGTCAGATTGTGGTTCAAAATATTCAAGAGCAAGGCGCTAAGTGCTTGTAATAGTAGTTCTATTGCGAGTACTTAGCAACGAAGCTGTTGGAGATTTTGGACTCAAGATGCTTATTCATTAATTAATAAAGGTACCCTTAAGCAACACAAAATCGTCGAATCAGGCTTTCCAGTACATCAATCATCGGCTGCACCCTGTCCAGGGCCAGATATTCATCCGGTTGATGTGCCTGGGCGATGTCACCCGGCCCGAGTATGACGGCGTCAAGGCCTGCATCCTTAAAGAAAGGGGCTTCTGTCGAATAGGCGGCTGATTCAGCAGCAACACCTGTTAATTGTTCTGCGGCTGCAACAATTTCAGAACCCTCTTTAGCCGCAAACGGCGGCACAGGTTTCATTAACGGATTGAGTGTTAAATCGAGGGCCATATCTCTGACAGCGTCATTCACACGCGGCTTTAACTCTGCCATTAAATCATCCGTCAGCATACCGGGCAGAGGACGCAAATCGAAATGCAGCTCGCAGTCGCCGCAAATGCGATTCGGGTTGTCGCCGCCAAATATCCGCCCCAGGTTCAAGGTCGGTACTGGTACTTTGAATTGAGGATCCTGAAAACGCTGTTGCAACTCGGCTCGCCAGTTAATTATCTCAGTGATAACTTTGTGCATCCCTTCCATCGCATTGGCGCCCAGTGCCGGATCACTTGAATGACCGGAGCAACCATGTACATGCACCGATTCCATCATCATACCCTTATGCATGTGTACCGGCCGCAGCCCGGTCGGTTCACCGATCACCACTCGCCCGGCCTGTAACCGCCCGCTAGCTGCCAGCTCGCGGGCACCGTCCATGGTCGATTCTTCATCAGCTGTAGCGACGATGATGAGGGGCTCCTTCAGGTCACTAACAGAAAACTTCCTCGCAGCCGTTATAGCCAGGGCAAAGAAAGCTTTCATATCTGACGTACCCATGCCATATAAACGATTATCTGCTTCGGTCAGTGCCAGTGGATCAGATTTCCATAGCTGTTCGTCAAACGGTACTGTATCAGTATGTCCCGCCAGCACCAGACCACCCTGCCCCCGCCCCAGTGTAGCCACCAGGTTGGCTTTCGCAGCTGAGCCATGCAAAGGAATAACCTCTACTGCGAACCCGAGGTCTTCAAGCCAGCCCGCCAGCTTCTCAATAACTGCGAGGTTACTCATATCAACATCAGGACTAACACTGCTGACTGAAGGACAGGCTATCAGTTCGTGCATCATAGTCAGGGTGTCGGGAAATGGAGAGGACATGGGCATGGACATTTAAACCTGCAATTGTTTTTTGTGGTGACCCGCAAGCCATTTAACAAGTTCATCGTATGGCATTGGTTTTGCTATCCAGAAACCCTGGCCATAGTCACAGCCCATTTGTTTCAGCTTTAGCCATGTAGCTTCATCTTCTATACCTTCTGCCACAACTTCAAGCCCAAGCCCATGGGCCATCTGCATAGATGCGTATGTTATCGCTGCATCGTTTTCATTATGATTAATATCGATGATAAAGGTTTTATCAATTTTTAATTCTTTCAGTGTCATTTGTTTGAGCTTGGCGAGTGAAGAAGAACCGGTACCAAAATCATCAATAGAAAATGCCAGTCCAAGTTCATGCAGAGACTGAATTGTATCCTGTGTTACGGAGATGCTGGACATAACGAATGACTCTGTTAATTCAAGAGTAATCGCACTCGGCCTGACTTTATACCGCTTTAAGTAAGCTTCAATTTCAGCAGGAAGTTCTGTATTTGATAAACAATACGGTGAAAGATTGATAGACAGGTTCTCGATCGTCTGGTCGTGTATTATTGCTGAACACTCGTCAATTGCTGTTTGCAAAATTTTTGATGTTAGCCTGTTAATTAAGCCGCTTTCTTCTGCAATATAGATAAATTTATCCGCTGCTATATAACCATGATCAGGGTGCTGCCACCGAGCTAATGCTTCGACATGAATAGTGCCGGAATGCATATTCACTATAGGTTGATAAAAAGGCTGAACATCACCTGATTCCAGTGCTTCACGTAAATCGGTAACCAGTTGCAGATGATCAGCCGATGTCAGAATAGTATCCGGGTTATAGATATTGACGCCCAGTTTCTCCGACTTGGCTGTGTACATTGCAGCCTCAGCAAACTGAATAAGCTCATTTCTATCGCCGCTATGCACTGCTGAAGAGGCAATACCTATCGCACAATCAAGACTTATTTTTCCTGTCTCGACAATAATGGGTTGTGAGATTAGTTGTCGGATTGTCTGCGCCATGGAGCGCGCCTTTGAAAGATCAATATCCGGAATAACTAGCGCAAACATATCGCCACCAAACCGTGCAACAAACTCACCTGCAGTATCATCAGTTATACGCTGCAGACGGCGAGCTGTTTCTCTCAGGATAGAATCGCCAGACTGCTGACCCAGGCTTTCATTAATCATCTTAAAACGATCCATATCCAGTATAAAGAGGACCGGATTTGTCTTAAGGTCTTGCAAATGTTTGATTAATGAGATCCTGTTGGGCAAATCTGTCAGGGCATCATAGTGAGCCTGATATTCAATAGTAGCCAGGTGTTTTTTTCGTTCTGATATATCACGCGCTATAGCGATGACCATATCACCATTCTCAACATCAACTTTTGTAAGATTAATTTCAGTCCAGCGTTCATCTCCCTGATCTGGCCTGATTAACGATTCAAATGAAACGGAATGGCCATTGAGCGCATTTTGAAAAAAGTTGCTGAACTTTTTTTCATCAAAATTCCTTCCCAGTAGCCGGATAATCGGCGTGCGCTGATTATGACGTGTCAGCTGCTGTTCTGTAACGCCAAGCCATTGCTCAGTCATCTTGTTACAGGTAAGAAATTTCATCTCATCACAGAGAACAAAAATAGCATCATTCGCGCTGTCAAAATATGCGCGAAGCAGTTCTGAATAAAACTGAGCCTCTTCTGGTGATGATGTTTTTTCTGTCATTGGAAAACCAATAAAAATGTCCAGATAGCTGCGGCATTAATCAGGGCAAGAAGAACTGCCGCAGAGCCTATATCTTTAGCCCGGCCAGAGATTTCATGCTGCTCGTAGCCGATGCGATCGATAGCACTTTCAATAGCTGAATTAATCAGTTCTATTATCAATATCAGCAACAAAGAAGAAACAAGTAAAGCCTTTTCTATACTGCCCTCACCAAACCAGAGCGCCACAGGTACAAGGATCACCACCAGCAATAATTCCTGACGAAATGCTGCTTCATTCTTAAATGCGACTATTAAGCCAGCATACGAATAGCCGGCAGCGTTGATAATTCGTTTGATGCCGGTAACACTCTGGTCTGCCATTATTTTTCTCGATTTGCCTGTATGCCTGCAAAGATAAAGGATATAGGGTTATCTTTCCAGAAAAACCGTTACCGTCCAGGATTTTGATTTGTGAGTATAATGGTTTGGAAGTTTCAAGTTTCAAGTTTCAAGTTTCAAGTTTCAAGTTTCAAGTTTCAAGTTCCAAGTT
>JGI24024J18818_10000694_pt1 | contig 13206 bp, 9 predicted proteins | sample Cruoilmetagenom2_FD_18818 | JGI IMG/M metagenome (IMG submission 18818) | reverse complement strand
CAAAAGCATTTCCTGATGATGAAGATCCTATCACATATGAAAATATGAAAAAAGCTATAGGAGCTTTTGAACGTAAATTAATCACACCTTCTAAGTTTGACAATTATTTAGCTGGTGATGATATGTCATTAAATGAAATAGAAAAAAAAGGCCTTCAATTGTTCATAGATAAGGGATGCATTGCATGCCATAGTGGGAATGCAATCGGTGGTAATATTTATCAAAAATTTGGTGTTTTTGGAAACTATTGGGAACACACAAAAAGTAAGAATATTGATGAAGGAAAATTTGAAGTAACTAAGAATGAAGTAGATAAATACGTTTTTAAATCGCCTTCATTGAGAAATGTTTCAAAAACTTATCCTTATTTTCATGATGGCAGTGTAAAAGAATTGGATGAAGCGGTAAAAATAATGGCAAAAACACAGTTAAATTTGGATCTTTCAGATCAAGAATTAAAAGCCATANTTGCCTACTTAAATTCACTAACTGGCGAAGTTCCAGCTGATTTAAAGTTGTAATTTGATTTTTTTAAACTTAAATACAAATTAACTTACTTATAAATTCTTCAAATATAAAACATCCGTCAATGACGGGTGTTTTATAACTATTTGGTTGGAAGACCCGATTATATCACGACCAAGGTATCTTTTATTAAACTTTCAAGAATTTAAAAATGATCTGTAGTTATTTTTATTTTTTCTAAAAACCACTTTGAGTAAACTCAATCCTATTTTCGCAAACAAAAATATCCGCCTACCGACGGATATTTTTTTAAACTTTGGGTGGAAGACCGGATTCGAACCGGCGACCCTCGGTACCACAAACCGATGCTCTAACCAACTGAGCTACAACCACCATAATAATTATGGAATTACCTTACAGTAATTTCGGCTGCAAATATAATGTATTTACCAACTTTTTCAAATTAAATTATAAAAATTATTAACCAATTTAATTCATATTTCTATAATTGATTATATATGATTAAAATAGTAATTTTGCTTTAATTATTTTTAAAGCCTTAGAATCATGAAATTAAAACATATCATATTTGCTTTACCTTTCTTATTTATTATTAATTGCTCAAAGAAAACAAATGACCCTGAATTTATTAAAAGTATTAGTGGTAGATATTTATACAATTCAGATGAAATAGTGAAAATTTATTTTAATGAAAGTGATTTATTTATGGAATGGAGAGGTGCAAAAAGTATAAAGCCTTTAAAAATAAATGACTCGACTTTTTTTGTAAAAGAAATGAATGAGAAAATTTATTTTGCAGTAAATCCTAAAGACAAAAAAATGTACATGGTTAAAATTCCAAAAGAAGAAAATCAATCAGTAGAATATAGTTTTAGAATGCTCGATGAGAATGAAAAAACACCTAGTGAATATTTAATGAACAATGAATTTGAAAAAGCACTAAAAAACTATCAAANTATAAAAGAAAGAGATTCGTTAGATGAATCCATTAAAGAGAGTAATCTAAATTCAATTGGATACAGAAAACTACGTGAAAAAAANTATGAAAATGCAATTGAAATATTTAAAATAAATGTTGCTTTATATCCTGAAAGCTCTAATGTTTACGATAGTTTAGCTGATGCTTTTATGAGGAGTGGTGATACAATTCAAGCAATAGAAAATTATAAAAAATCTTTAATTTATGACTCAGGAAATGCGAGTGCAAAAAGAATTATTAAGCGATTAGAAAAAAAGAGTTAAACTAAATTAAATCATCTAACTTATCAATCGCAACATAACGTTCTACCGTGAACCCTTCGGCATAATCTACACCGATCAATCTACCTAAATCTTTTGCACGATAGGTTATACTGTCTAAAAAGTTCTTGCTCGAAATTGGTGAAGAAGGTTCTTTACTTTTAGGGTTATGAAATTGTGAACTATATGCCATAACGGCTTCAACCTTTTTGTCTATACATCCCGTCACATCAATAACAAAATCAGGCTCTATATTTTTCCACTGTATATAATGGTAAACATGTTTTGGCCGCCAAGCATCTTGCAAATTACCTTCTAAAGTGGTTTCAATTTTTCTTAAGCCTGATAAAAAACATGCATTACTAACCAATTCACTTCCCTTTGGATGATCAATATGTCTATCATTTATCGCATTGCATAAAACAATTTTAGGCTGGTACTTTCTAATTATTTTTATGACTTCAAGCTGATGTGCCTTATCGTTGACAAAAAAACCATCGGCAAAAGCCAGATTGTCCCGAATTGAAACTCCTAATATTTGAGCAGCGTAGAAGCCTCTTTATCTCTAATTTCGGCTGAACCTCTAGTTCCAAGTTCTCCTCTTGTTAAATCTAAAATTCCAACTTTCTTTCCAAGTGAAATTTCTTTAGCCAAGGTAGCGCCACAACCCAGTTCAACATCATCTGGGTGTGCACCTATGGCTAGTATATCTAATTTCATTTTACTTACTTTTAATTTTTAACTTGAACAAGGGCTTGTTCTAAATCAGTAATAATATCTTCTACGTTTTCAATTCCAACCGAGAACCTTAATAAATTATCTGATATTCCTTGTTTTTTTCTTTCTTCTTTTGATAATAAGGCATGCGAAGTTAAAGTTGGCATTAATATAGTAGACTCTACTCCAGCTAAACTCATAGACGGTTTTATTAATTTTAAAGATTTTTGAAACTTTGTGGCATCTAATTCTTCATTTAACTCAAAAGAAAGCATTCCGCCAAAACCATTCATTTGAGCTTTGGCTATTTTGTGGTTTGGGTGATCTTGTAACCCGGGATAATATACTTTTTTAATAGCGGAATGATTACTTAAAAACTTAGCTATAATTTGAGCATTTTCATTGTGTTTATCTACTCTAATACCTAGTGTTTTTATACTTCGTTCTAACAAATAACACATAAAGTCGCTAATATTCCCTCCTAAGTTTTTTCCTTTATTAAATATTTTATGAATATGATCTTTACTGCCTGCAACTACTCCTGCAAGAATATCACTATGGCCGCCTAAGTATTTTGTTGCACTATGAATAGAAATATCAATACCAAAATCTAATGGTGTTTGATTAATTGGTGAAGCAAATGTGTTGTCAATCATTGTAACGATATTATGCTTTTTTGCCAAATTGGCTATTGCCTTAATATCTGTAATGGTGAGTAATGGATTAGAAGGAGTTTCAATATAAATAACTTTGGTATTTTTATTAATCTCTCTTTCAAAATCTTCTACACTAACTCCATTTGTAAAAGAATAGTTGATGCCGAAATTTGCAAATTCCTCTTGAACCAAATTATAAGCACCTCCGTAAATTTCATTTTGAAAAACAACATGATCTCCTTGCTTCAAAAAGGCAAATAAAGTTGTACTGATTGCCGCAATACCCGATGCAAAAGGTAANCCNGCTTCTGCATGTTCTAAAGCAGCAATTTTTTTTGCTATTACTTCTTGATTTGGTGTATTAAAATATCGTGGATATCTTACGGTATCGACNTCCAAAAATGGATAAGAGCTAGCCATAAATATTGGGGATATTGCACCACCAAATTGTGTATCTTTAATTTCACCTGTATGTAAGCAAACTGTATGCTTTCCTTTTTTAATCATTATAAATATTTTTAAAACCCTACTGCTTTATCATCACCACGTGGATCTGCTCCCCCTTCCAATTTTCCATTAGGCAACACCAAAATAGCATCAACTTTTCCTAATATTCTTGATTCTCCTTGGTTTATATGATATCCTTTATCGCGCAAACTCTGGAACGAAACTGTATCAAATTTTTTCTCAAATAAAATTACATCGGGTAGCCATTGATGGTGGAATCTATTTTGAGAAACCGATTCTTGCATACCCATGTCATATTCAATAACATTCAAAATATTCTGTAATACAGATGTAATAATTGTAGACCCTCCTGGAGAACCCAAAACCATTTTTAGTTTACCATCTTGTTCAACAATCGTTGGTGTCATAGAGCTCAACATTCGTTTTTCTGGTTCAATAGCGTTTGCCTCTGCACCAATCAATCCAAACATATTTGGTTCTCCTGGTTTTGCACTTAGATCATCCATTTCATTGTTAAGAAAAAAACCACCTTCTTCAACAAAAACTTTAGAACCAAAAGCGCCATTTAGAGTATTTGTAACAGCAATTGCGTTACCAAATTGATCAATAATTGAATAATGTGTAGTTTGATCACTCTCTACTACAAAAATATTTCCATGTGAAACATCTTCTGAATTCGTTGCTTTTTTCCATGAAAAATTACTCATTCTACTATTATTATACGTACTTGATATCAAATTACTTATTGGTATGTCATTAAAATCAGGATCTCCTAAAAAATAAGCTCTATCTGCATAGGATCTTCGCTCTGCTTCGGTTAGTAGCTGAATATATTCAGTTGAATTATGCTTAAACTTTCCTATATTATACGGTTCAATACTTTTTAAAATTTGCGCAATACAAATCCCACCACTTGCGGGAGGAGACATAGAAATAATTCGTGCATTTTTATAGTTAAAAACTATGGGCTCTCTTTCTATTGCTTCGTATTTTGCCAAATCTTCTTTAGTGATGATTCCACCAAGGTTTTGAACATAATCAACTAAAATATCGGCAGTTTTACCTTTATAAAATTCATCTCTACCATTGTCGCGTATTCTTTCAAAAGTCTCAGCAAGTTTAAAATATTTAATGGTATCACCTTCCTTCCACTCTTTATCTAAAAAAATAGTTCTCTTATTAGCTTCTTCAAATAATTTGCGGTAATGGTTCATACTTTTCGCTTGTTTTTTAGAAACAACAACTCCGTTTCTAGCAAGATCAATTGACGGTTGAATCAATTCAGAAAAAGGTAAGGTACCAAATTTTTTGTGAATTTTAAATAAACCTGCAACCGTTCCTGGTACACCAACTGCCATGGCCCCCAGAATACTTTTGTTAGGTATTACATCTCCATTTTCATCTAAATACATATCTCTTGTAGCTGCTAGAGGCGCTTTTTCACGGTAATCAAATGATCCAATTTCTCCATCTTTTGTTCTATACACAGTAAAGCCACCACCACCAATATTCCCTGCAAAAGGATAGGCAACTACCAATGCCAGATCTGTGGCTATCATCGCATCAAAAGCAGTACCCCCTTTTTTTAGTATAGAAATTCCAATTTCAGAAGCTTCCTGACGAGCACTTACAACCATTGCTTTATCAGCAATAAGTCCTGTCTTTTTTATTTCCTGAGTTGTTTGTGTTTTACACTGTACTAATAGAAAACTTATAAAAAGTAAAAAATATATTTTTTTCATTAAATTTTGTTTTTAAATATTTTAAATAAAACCTGATTCAATTTCTTTCAATTTTAAGGTTGAAAAGATACGTAACTTTTCAAAAAACAGAGAAAAATCTTTTTCAAAATCATCATAATTAGCTTTTAAATCATGTATCGCTAAATGCATTTGTGATTTTTCTTGTGTACGCTTATTCATTCCTATCAACACTTTTTCAATACCTTCTAGTGTTGCATAACTTAATAACCAATCATTTTTAATAATATATGGTGCTACTATTTTAACTTTTTCGGGAAGTAAATCGTAACTATCTTGTAATACATTATAAAACGACTGAGTAAAATCATTTAACTCAGTCTTTGAATAATTAGTCCAATTTTTTGCTAAAAAATGATCGTAAAAAATATCAATGATAACACCTTTATAATGCCCATACCTGCTATTTAGTCTTTTTTTACTTTGTTTTACAATAATATCATTGTCTGTAAACCAATCAATTCGACGATGTAATATGATTCCATTTTTAATCTTTTCTGGGTATTTCAGATAGGACCTCCCTTTGACAGAATCCGCCATAAAATTACCAAGTTTAATTAAATCGTCATCTCCCGACAATGCTAAATGAGCTAAATAATTCATAACTATTTATTAAGAAAAAATGTTAAAATAATACATTTAATTAATAATTACTATATTGCTCACGCTAAAATTATAAAAAACAGCATTAGTTTTAACAAGAAACTAATGTTACAGTTATTTGATTATATTTTTAGCACTTTTATTTTTAATTAATTAATAACTCAAAATTAACAAAACATTATTTATGAAAACAAACATTTATGCTTTATTAATTTTTATGTTTTTATCGGTTTCGATGATAGCACAAAATTATCAAGTAACAGGAAAAGTAACAGATTCTGATAACCAACCTTTACCGGGGGTATCTGTATCTGTAAAAAACGCAACGGGAGGTACTTCAACCGATTTTGATGGAGTTTATTCATTAAAAGTTAATGAAGGAGATGAATTAGTATTTACTTTCGTAGGATTTGAAACACAGAATGTTGCAATGGATGGTCGTTCAACCATCAATGTTCAAATGGCATCTGGTGTTGAATTGGATGAAGTTGTTGTTACTGGGTCAAGAAACCCTAACAGAACAGCAGTTGACACTGCAGTACCAGTAGATGTTATTGGTATTGAAGAATTGATAACACAAGGCGCTCAAACAAATTTAAATCAAATTTTGAATTATGTAGCTCCTTCATTTACTTCTAATACACAAACAATTTCTGATGGTACTGACCATATTGATCCTGCTTCATTAAGAGGTTTGGGACCAGATCAAGTTTTAGTATTGGTTAATGGAAAAAGAAGACATACTTCTTCATTAATAAACGTGAATGGAACTTTTGGTAGAGGATCTGTAGGAACAGATTTAAATGCAATTCCTACTGCATCTATTAAAAACGTAGAAGTTTTACGTGATGGTGCTGCCGCTCAATATGGATCGGATGCGATTGCTGGTGTTATTAATATCGTAATGAAAAAAAATACAGGTTTTACTGTGAATGTTGATGCTGGTGCTTATTTTTCAAAAAACTCTGGTGGTCATAACCAAGGAGGAACTGATGGTGAATCTGTTGGTGTATCACTTAATTATGGTACAGAGCTTGGAAGCAAAGGTGGGTTTTTAAACTTAACTGGAGAATTTAATACAAGAAACAAAACAAACAGAATGATTGAATGGGAGGGTAATATTTTTAACTCTTATAATTCTGTAGAAAGAAATGCGTTAGATAATGGTTATGGTAACTTATTAGGTTTACAAACAGATTTTGATGCCATTGTAAACTTTTCTCAAACAGCAGGTTTATCTTCAGAAGTTTTAAATGATGTGAACAACGCATCAGATTTATCTGATTTGCAGGCTGCATTAGGTGCTGACAATACAGCATCTGAATTGGCTGCAAGAGGTCAACAAAGACATCATTATAATATGAGAGTTGGTCAATCAAAACTAGGTAGTTATAAATTTTTCTTCAACGGTGAAATACCTTTATCTGAAAATACTGCCTTATATTCTTTTGGTGGTTTAAGTTACAGAAATGGTGAAGCTGCTGGTTTTTATAGATTACCAAGTCAACAAAGAGCCTTTACTCCTGTTTATTTAAACGGTTTTTTACCTGAGATTCATTCAACAATTGTTGATCAATCTATTGCTGCAGGAATTAAAACTATGTTTGGCGAATGGAATTTTGATATTAGCAATACTTTTGGGAAAAATGGTTTTGATTATAATATTGAAAACACTTCTAATGCAACTATGCAAAATGCAACACTTACTGAGTTTGACGCAGGTGGATATTCGTTTGCACAAAACACTATAAATGCTGATATGAGTCGTTTTTATGAAGATATTATGTCTGGCTTGAATATTGCTTTCGGTGCTGAATATAGATATGAAAAATATGAAATAAACGCTGGAGAAGAAGCTTCTTATGCAAAATATGATACCAATGGTAATGTATGGGATATTAATAACCCAAATAGTGTTGAAGTAGTTGACTTTTTTGGAAGAGCAAGACCGGGAGGTTCTCAGGTATTTCCTGGATTTAGACCAGAAAATGCTGGCTCAGAATCTCGAAATAGTTTTGCTGGATATTTAGATGTCGAAGCTGACATTACGGATAGTTTTTTAATAAGTGGTGCGCTACGATATGAAAATTATAGTGATTTTGGTAGTACTTTAAATTTTAAATTAGCTACAAGATTAAAATTAGGAGAGAATATGGCTTTAAGAGCTTCTGCTAACACAGGGTTTAGAGCTCCTTCATTACATCAACTATATTTTAACAGTACTTCAACAATATTTAATGATGTAGGAGAACCTGTTGAAGTTGGTACTTTTGCTAATAATAGTTTACCTGCAAAATTATTAGGAATACCTGAACTAAAAGAAGAAGAATCAAAAAGTGCTAGTATTGGTTTTACAGGTAAAATACCTAGTGCAAATTTAACATTTACAATTGATGGTTATTTTATTAAAATTGATGATAGAGTTGTTTATACAGGTCAATTCAGCGGAGATATAATAAAAGATCTTTTAGAAGATGCCGGTGCTGAAGCAGCTGCATTTTTTGCTAACGCAATTGATACAGAGTCTTATGGTATTGATTTAGTTGTAACACACAAAGCTAATTTTACTAATAGTAATTTAAGAACCGATTTTTCTGCGACTTTTGGTAAAACTGAACAAGTTGGAGATATTCATGCTTCAGATATTTTAGAAGAAGCTGGATTAGTTGACACATACTTTAATGAACAAAGTAGAGTATTTTTGGAAGAAGCTGTTCCAAGAACTAAAATGAACTTAACATTCAATTACAACTTCAATAAATTTAACGTGATGTTTAGAAACGTTTACTTTGGTGAAGTGACTGAAGCGACTAACAATATAGCACTTCAACAAGAATTTGATAGCAAGATTGTTACAGATTTATCTTTTAGCTATTTAGCTACGGACGCATTACGATTTACTGTTGGAGCCAATAATTTATTTGATGTTTATCCAGATAAAAATATTGATGACAACAGAAGTAGTGGACGCTTTGAGTACTCAAGACGTTCGCAACAATTTGGTGCAAACGGTAGATATTTATTTGCTCGAGTTACATTTGACTTAAAATAAAAGAATATATACATTTTGTAAAAAGGCTACCCAATCGGGTGGCCTTTTTTTTATGGTTCTTAGTTGTTTTTTTTTATTATCAAATATAATTTTGATATTTTTGTGTTTTCATGGATGATTTCTCTCCAACAAGAAGGAATATTATTTTTATAATTTAATCCTATATATTTATTCTTCACAGTTTAAAATTGGAAATAAATCATTTTTCTATGTTAATAAAAGATCAAAATTCAACCAAAGCAATTGATTTAGAGAACAAGTATGGAGCTCATAATTATCATCCACTACCCGTAGTTTTAAATAAAGGTGAAGGTGTTTATGTTTGGGATGTTGATGGTAAAAAGTATTACGATTTTTTATCTGCGTATTCAGCAGTTAACCAAGGTCATTGTCATCCTAAAATAATCAATGCACTAAAAAATCAAGCCGAAACCCTTACTTTAACTTCTCGTGCTTTTTACAATGATAAACTAGGAGTTTACGAAAAATTTGCATCCGAGTATTTTGGTTTTGATAAAATACTACCTATGAATACTGGTGCTGAAGCTGTGGAAACTGCTATTAAATTATGTCGTAAATATGCTTATGAAAAAAAGGGTGTTCCAGAAGAAAAAGCAAATATCATTGTTTGTGAAAATAATTTTCATGGAAGAACAACAACAATTATTTCGTTTTCAAATGATGAAGATGCACGTAAGAACTTTGGTCCATACACTCCAGGATTTATTAAAATACCTTATAACGACACAGAAGCTTTAGAAAAGGTAATTAAAAATACCAAAAATGTTGCCGGATTTTTAGTAGAACCAATTCAAGGTGAAGCAGGTGTTTATGTTCCGCATGACGGATATTTAAGCAAAGCAAAAGAAATTTGTGAGCAAAATGATGTATTGTTTATAGCAGACGAAGTTCAAACGGGAATTGCAAGAACTGGTAAATTATTAGCTGTAAATCATGAAAATGTAAAACCTGATATTTTAATTTTGGGAAAAGCATTGTCTGGAGGAGTGTATCCTGTCTCAGCAGTGTTAGCCAATGATGATATCATGGAAGTTATAAAACCGGGTCAACATGGTTCTACTTTTGGTGGAAACCCTTTAGCAGCAGCTGTTGCTATTGCTGCACTAGAAGTAGTTACTGATGAAAATCTAGCCGAAAATGCAGAAAGATTAGGGAAATTATTTCGTAAAGAACTTCAAGAATTTGCAACCAATAATGATCTTATAAAACTAGTTAGAGGTAAAGGGTTATTAAATGCTATATTAATTAATGATACGGAAGATAGTTCTACAGCTTGGGACATTTGTATAAAATTGAGAGATAATGGTTTGTTGGCCAAACCAACACATGGAAATATTATTAGGTTTGCTCCTCCTCTAGTTATTAATGAAGAACAATTAATGGAATGTGTAGAAATTATTAAGAAAACAATTCTAGAATTTAATAAATAAAAAAAATCTCCTGAATTTAATAATTCAGGAGATTTTGAATATCATATCTGATTAAACCCTCTAGAGTAAATCACATCATAATTTTATTAAAAACCTTCGGTTAGGTGTTGTAATTTTACTTTATTTTCTAGTTTAATTTTTTTTCCCGATAAAGATATAAATCCTTCCTTTTTAAATTCAGAAAGTAATCGAATCGTAGATTCTGTTGCTGTTCCAATAGCATTTGCAATCTCTTCTCTTGTTAATGTAACGGATATATATCCGTCACTATCAACTCCAAATATTCTTTCAAAGAACAATAAAGATTCTGCTAAACGCTCTCTTACATTTTTTTGAGCCATATTAGCAATTGATGAATTTGCGTCATCTAAATCTTCTGCTAAAGATTTTGTAATTCTAAAAGAAAACTCAGAATTTTTCTTAAATAAATCTATGAGTTGATCCTTGGGAATAAAACATACATCCATTTCTTCTAAAGCTGTAACCGTTAAGTGAGCAACCGAATTACTAATTACCGACCTATGACCAACTAATTCTCCTTTTTTAATAAATCTTACTATCTGTTCCTTTCCATTAGGAGCCAATTTTGTCAACTTACATTTACCATTACGTAAACAATAAACTCCTTTTAATGAAGCTCCTTCACTAAAAATTACTTCCCCCCGTTTTATATGTAATGTCGATTTCTTTTTAGAAATATCTATTAGTTCTTCAGGTGGAACCGCATTTAACGAACCTAAATCTCTAATCACGCATTTTTCACATTCCGATTTCATACTTTTTTTTTAACTGTGGCAAATTTATACAAAATAGACTATTTATCACTTTTTAATGTAAATAATTTATATGAAATTTGTCAACATATTTTGAATAATACAATATGCCAAAAAACCCTTGCTTTCATTGTGGAACTGAATGTGATTCGAATGAAATTATGTTTAATGATAAACCGTTTTGCTGTAACGGATGCAAAACCGTTTATGAGATTTTAAATCAAAATGAGCTTTCATGTTACTATGATTTAGAGCAATCTCCTGGTAATATTCCAAAAGAGATTAAAGGAAAATACAACTTTCTTGACAATGAAGAAATTGCCAACAAATTAATTGAATTTAATGATGGCGATACTTGCGTTGTTAATTTTAACATACCAAGTATTCATTGCAGTTCATGCATTTGGGTATTAGAAAATCTTAACAAACTAAATGATGGTGTTAAAACTTCTATAGTTAATTTTCCAAAAAAAGAAGTTAGAATTACTTATAAAAGCTCTCAAATTTCTCTTCGAGAAGTTGTTGAATTGATTACGTCAATTGCCTATGAACCATATATAAGTTTAGATGATGCCGATTCTTCAAAATCAAAAATAAATAGAAAATTAATTTATCAAGTTGCTGTTGCGGGTTTTGCTTTTGGCAATGTAATGATGTTATCATTTCCCGAGTATTTTCAAATGGAAGAATATTGGCTTGATCAATTCAAACCTTTCTTTAGAGGTTTAATGCTAACCTTTACAATTCCCGCTGTATTCTATTCGGCTAAAGATTATTTTATTTCGGCATACAAGGGTTTAAAGCATGGTATTTTAAATATTGATGTACCTATTTCATTAGGTATATTGGTATTATTTATTAGAAGTACTTATGAAATTTTAACCAATACTGGTCAAGGTTTTTTTGATAGCTTAACAGGATTAATTTTCTTTTTATTATTAGGAAAAATATTTCAACAAAAAACATACAGTTTTTTATCCTTTGAACGCGATTACAAATCTTATTTTCCAATTGCAATTACAAAAATTAATAGAGATAAGTCTAAACAAGATATTGCCGTTCATGATATAGAAAAAGGGGATAGACTATTAATAAGAAATGAAGAAATAATACCAGTTGATGGAATTTTATTAAATGGTAATGCACTTTTAGATTACAGTTTTGTTACTGGTGAATCTATGCCTGTAACTAAAAACTCGGGTGATAAGATTTTTGCAGGAGGGAAACAAACCAATGGAGCTATTGAAATGGAAGTGGTACAAACTGTTACTCAAAGCTATTTAACACAACTTTGGAGCAATGATGTTTTTCAAAAAAACCACAATAAAAATATTAAAACACTTACCGATTCTATTAGTAAATATTTTACAATTATCATATTAGGTATAGCTCTATTTGCTGGAATTTATTGGTATTTTACAGATCGATCTATGGCGTTTCAAGTAGTCTCTGCAGTATTAATAATCGCCTGCCCATGTGCATTAGCCCTTTCAGCTCCTTTTGCCTTAGGTAATATGATTCGGATTTTTGGTAAAGAAAAATTCTATTTAAAAAACACAAATATTATTGAAGCCATTGCTAAAGTAAATATTTTGATTTTTGATAAAACAGGTACCATAACATCTAATAAAATTTCTAATATTGAATATATAGGTAAAGATTTAAGTGATCAAGAATTGAGTCATGTGAAATCTGTTCTTAGAGCTTCAAACCATCCATTAAGTAGAATGCTTTATGATCATTTGGAAACTGTAGAAGATATTAATGTTTCTGATTTTAAAGAGTTTTTAGGAAAAGGTATTAGAGGTAAAATTAATGACATAGAAATTAGTCTTGGCTCAGCTAGCTTTGTTGGTTCTAATGAAAAACATAATAATCAAACCAGTATTTATATCAAATTCAACAATACTATCAAAGGCAAGTTCATTTTTCAAAATTCTTATAGAAAAGGATTATTAGGGTTATTTAAAAACTTAGCAACTAACTTTAAAATAGCTATTT
>JGI24024J18818_10000692_pt1 | contig 13213 bp, 12 predicted proteins | sample Cruoilmetagenom2_FD_18818 | JGI IMG/M metagenome (IMG submission 18818) | reverse complement strand
GTTTTTCTGGCTGTGGGAGGCGCGCCCTCGCGGCGAAAAAGTCTTGCACATGGTTCTGGAACTACGCCGTGAGGGCGCGATTCCCAAAACACTTTCCAGAAGAATAGGTGGCAAAAAATTATTATAAGATCCCGTATTTGGTTTAGATGTTTTCTTGGATCTTGGAACTTGGAACTTGAAACTTTTTTCAAATCATCAACGCCGCCAATACCTTTCGATCCTCTCCCAGCAGTATGTTGTAGGTATGACAGGCAGCTTCGCTGGTCATAATTTCTATGCCTGTGCCTTGTTGAGTGGCTGTTAGTGCAAGCATGGGGTCAAGGAAATGGTGCTGCAGGCCGGTGCCGATTATTATGATTTCCGGTTGATAAGTAAGCAGTTCCTGTATTATTTCTACGGTCAGTTCTTCAGGTTTATTGACACCCCAGTTCCTGTCAATTTTTTCTGCTGTTACAAGCAGGCTGTTGTCATAAAATTGATCATTGATTTTGATTCTGCCTGGCTCAAAGGCACGGATAGTGTTTACGTTGGGTGTGCTTTGCTGGTGGAGTTTCATAAATTACCTTGTCCGTCATTTCTCTCGCTGCGTGCATTTTGCCATTTTGGCGTAGCTATTGTGCCACAGGAATCAAAACAGGAAGAAATTTCGTCATAGCTTGATTGATTTTAACGTAACAAATCGACTAGAATCCCTGTAGTCAGAAACATCTGTCGAATAACGGGAGTAGCGCTACGCAACTCCCGTTTTTCTACATCTAGAACGGAGAAAAACCTTGTCTGTCCCCGCCATACTGGCCCTGGAAGATGGTAGCCTGTTCCACGGTATCGCCGTGGGCGCCATGGGATATTCTTCAGGCGAGGTGGTTTTTAATACCTCGATGACCGGCTATCAGGAAATCCTCACCGACCCTTCCTATTGCCGTCAACTCATTACACTTACTTATCCCCATATTGGTAACACCGGCACAAATAATGAAGATTTTGAATCTGACCGTGTGCATGCTGCCGGTTTGATCATTCGTGACCTGCCTGATTTATACAGTAACTGGCGAGCAGAACAGTCACTGCAATCGTTTCTTGAAGCTCAGCAAGTAGTGGCCATAGCCGAAATTGACACACGCCGTCTGACTCGTATTCTGCGCGAAAAGGGTGCCCAGGCCGGCTGTATTGCTGCCGGAAATGTGCTTGACGCCGATAAGGCCATCAAACTGGCAAAAGAATTTCCGGGGCTGAGTGGAATGGATCTGGCGAAGGAAGTGACTACCGATTCTCTGATCGCCTGGAGTGAGGGCGGCTGGGATCTGGAGTCAGGTTATCTACCTGTTGCGGACAGAAAGTATCATGTGGTGGCCTATGATTTTGGTGTAAAGCGAAACATTCTCCGCATGCTTAGCGATCGCGGCTGCCGTGTCACCGTAGTTCCGGCCACTACACCCGCCAGTGATGTACTGGCTATGAAGCCTGATGGTGTGTTCCTGTCAAATGGTCCCGGTGATCCGGAACCCTGTGACTATGCGATAGCCGCAATTAAAGAAATTGTCGCCACAGATATCCCGGTCTTTGGTATCTGTCTCGGCCATCAACTGCTAGCCCTGGCTTCGGGCGCAAAGACAGAAAAAATGAAGTTTGGCCACCATGGTGGCAACCACCCGGTACAGGAACTTGTCAGCAAGCGGGTTATGATTACCAGCCAGAACCATGGCTTTGCTGTGGCTGAAGATAGTCTTCCCGATAATCTCAGGGTGACTCATCGTTCACTGTTTGATAAATCAATACAGGGCATCGAACGCACAGACCATTCTGCTTTTTCCTTTCAGGGTCATCCGGAAGCCAGTCCGGGTCCACACGATGTCAGCCCATTGTTTGATCGCTTCATCGAAAATATAAATAAGAGGTCGGATTCATAAGCCCATGCCACGTCGTGATGATATAAAAAGTGTCCTGATCATTGGTGCAGGCCCGATCATAATCGGCCAGGCCTGTGAGTTTGATTATTCCGGTGCCCAGGCCTGTAAGGCGCTAAAAGAAGAGGGCTTCCGGGTGATACTGGTTAACTCTAATCCTGCCACCATAATGACTGACCCGGGCATGGCTGATGCGACGTATATTGAACCCATAGTCTGGGAGTCCGTAGCAAAGATCATTGAAATAGAACGGCCGGATGCACTGCTGCCCACCATGGGTGGCCAGACGGCATTGAATTGTGCGCTGGACCTGGTAAAAGAAGGGGTGCTTGAGCGCTATGATGTAGAGATGATTGGTGCTTCCCGTGAAGCCATTGATAAAGCAGAAGATCGGGAGCTGTTTCGTCAGGCTATGGAAGCGATCGGCCTGGAAACGGCCCGTGGTGCCATTGTACACAACATAGAAGAGGCCGAGCAGATTCTTGCTATGGTTGGATTTCCAGCCATCATCCGTCCGTCTTTTACCATGGGTGGAACGGGCGGCGGAATAGCCTACAACCGTGAAGAATATTTTGAGCTTTGTGACCGTGGCTTTGATGCCTCACCGACCTCTGAACTGCTGATTGAGGAATCCATACTTGGCTGGAAAGAGTTCGAGATGGAGGTCGTGCGCGACCCGGCTGATAATGTCATCATTATTTGTTCGATCGAAAACTTTGATCCGATGGGTGTACATACCGGTGATTCTATAACCGTTGCACCAGCACAAACGCTAACTGATAAGGAATATCAGATCATGCGTGATGCCAGTATTGCAGTATTGCGTGAGATTGGCGTCGATACCGGTGGATCAAATGTGCAGTATGCGATTAATCCTGATGACGGGCGCATGATCGTGATTGAAATGAACCCGCGGGTATCGCGTTCTTCAGCGCTGGCCTCCAAGGCTACAGGTTTTCCGATTGCTAAAGTTGCCGCCAAGCTTGCTGTCGGTTTTACACTCGATGAATTGCAGAACGAGATCACTGGTGGCGCAATGCCGGCCTCTTTTGAGCCCAGTATCGACTATGTGGTGACCAAATTTCCACGTTTTGATTTTGAGAAGTTCCCGGCGGCGAATAGTGTTTTAACCACGCAGATGAAGTCTGTCGGTGAGGTGATGGCTATTGGTAGAACATTCCAGGAGTCGCTACAGAAAGCTTTGCGAGGGCTGGAAATCGGCACCGACGGTTTCGATGAGATTTGTACTGATACTGATCCTGATGATCTGAAAGAAACACTCTACCGGGAGCTGCGAGTACCCGGGTGTTACCGGATCTGGTACCTGGCTGAGGCGTTTCGTGCCGGCATGTCGAGAGATGAAATCCACGAACTCACACGTATCGATATGTGGTTTCTGCACCAAATTGAGCAGTTGATTGTAATCGAGCAGGAGATACGGGGGCTGGATAAGGAATCACTTACTGAACATCAGATAAGATCATGGAAACGCAAAGGGTTCTCTGATTTGCGTCTGGCCAGACTACTGGCTGTTAATGAGCATGAATTTCGTGCGATACGTCATTCACACGGTATTCGCCCGGTTTACAAACGTGTCGATACCTGTGCTGCTGAATTTTCCACGTCGACGGCTTACCTCTATTCAACCTACGAAGAAGAGTGTGAATCAAACCCGGACAGCAGCAGCAAGATAATGGTCCTTGGCGGCGGCCCTAATCGTATCGGCCAGGGAATAGAATTTGATTACTGCTGTGTGCATGCTGCACAGGTTTGCCGTGAGGATGGTTATCAGACAATCATGGTCAACTGCAATCCAGAAACCGTATCGACTGATTTTGATACCTCGGATCGCCTTTATTTCGAACCTCTGACTCTGGAAGATGTACTGGAAATTATCCATATCGAAAACCCAACCGGGGTGATTGTCCAATATGGCGGTCAGACTCCGCTGAAACTGGCAGAAGACCTTGAAAGCGCCGGGGCCAAGATAATAGGCACCTCTCCAGATTCAATAGATCTGGCTGAAGACCGGGAGCGTTTTCAAAAGCTGGTTGAAGACCTTGGTTTGCTGCAGCCGCCAAACCGTATCGCCCGAAGTCGTGAAGAAGCCCTGGTCGGGGCCGAAGAAATTGGTTTTCCACTGGTCGTTAGACCATCGTATGTGCTGGGCGGCAGGGCGATGGAGATCGTTCATAATATAGAGGATCTGGATAACTATATGATGGTCGCTATCCAGGTTTCCAATGATTCACCGGTACTGCTAGATCGTTTTTTGAATGATGCAATTGAGGTGGATCTTGATGCTGTGTGTGATGGTAAAGATGTAGTCATTGGCGGCATCATGGAGCATATCGAAGAGGCCGGTGTGCATTCCGGTGACTCCTCCTGCTCATTGCCACCGTACAGTTTGTCTGAAAACATAATTCAGCAGCTGCGCGAACAGGCAACCAGTCTGGCTTTGGCAATTGGTGTACGCGGCCTGATGAATATTCAGTTTGCTGTGAAGGGTGAGGATATCTACCTGCTGGAAGTTAATCCCCGTGCTTCGCGCACGGTTCCTTTTGTTTCCAAAGCGACCTCGCGGCCTCTGGCAAAAATAGGGGCGCGCTGTATGACGGGCATCAGTCTGCCTGATCAGGGAATTACCGGTGAGATCATTCCAGAGTATTATTCAGTCAAAGAGGCTGTTTTTCCCTTCATCAAATTCCCGGGTGTTGACCCGGTGCTGGGTCCGGAGATGAAATCTACCGGTGAAGTCATGGGAGTCGGTAAGACCTTTGGTGAAGCCTTTGACAAGGCACAGAAGGCTGCGGGTGCAGACATACCTGAGAAGGGTCGAGCTTTTATCAGTGTGCGTGATATTGATCAGCCACGTGTAGTGGAAGTGGCACGTTACCTGGCTGGACGCGGTTTTGAAATACTGGCTACGCGCGGTACTGCAAAAGTGATTGAATCGGCCGGGGTTAAGATTAAGCAGGTCAACAAGGTGCGCGAAGGTCGGCCACATATTGTTGATATGATTAAAAATGATGAAATTGACATCGTAATCAATACCACGGAAGGTAAGCGCAGCCTGAAAGACTCCTATACCATTCGAAGAGAGGCATTACTGCATAAGGTGACTAATTTCACCACACTTGCTGCGGCCAAAGCGGCTGTGGAGGCACATCGTGCTGACAATGAGGTGACCGTTTATAAACTTCAGGATTTGCATAAAACGTTGAAATAGTTGTTTAAGGGTATATGGTTAATAAAATTCCTCATTGCGAGCGAAGCGCGTCAATCTCTTGATGTAAGATCAAGTCGTTAGAGATTGCTTCGTCACTATGTTCCTCGCAATGACGTTTTGTTAATAGTTCCCTGAAGATATTGAATATAAAGAATAGAACCAAATAAGGAATTGAAATGGAAAGTTTGCCATTGACCAGTAAGGGTGCAGAGCGCTTGCGTGAAGAGCTTAAGAACTTGAAGCAGGTTGCACGACCAAAAATTATTGATGCTATTGCTGAAGCACGTGCTCATGGCGATTTATCTGAAAATGCTGAATACCATGCAGCACGTGAGGAACAGGGTTTTATTGAGGGTCGAATCAAGGAGCTTGATAGTTCTCTGGGTAAGGCTCAGGTCATAGACCCTACAACTCTGGATACGGGTGGACGTATTGTATTCGGTGCAACGGTAGAGATGTATAACGTCTCTACAGAAGCTGAAGTCACTTATCAGATAGTCGGCAACCTGGAATCAGACATTGAAAAATTGAGAATCTCTGTCAGCTCTCCGATTGCTCGCGCATTAATCGGCAAGGAAGAAGGCGATGAAGTAGAAGTGCAGACCCCCGGTGGCGTAACGACCTACGAGATTTTGAGTGTCAAATATATCTAAAAGTCCGACCAGCTCTTCGCGGCAGGATGATATTTAGAATGCTGGTCAATATACAGCGTGTGGTCCTGACTCTCTGGATAGGTGGTCTGTGGACAGTAGGTTATTTAGTCGTCCCGGTACTGTTCAATCATCTGCAAAATCCACAACAGGCAGGCGAGATTGCAGGCGCACTGTTTACTTTGATGAGCTGGTTCGGGTTAGCGTCTGTGCTAGTTCTTACCCTTATTTATTCATTTCTTGATCGTGCAAAATGGCGTTTTTCTGTACTCTTGCTGATTGCTGTATTCGTTGCCATTAATCTGTTTTACCTGACACCTGAAATAATCGGGCTGCAGGACATGGCTGATGGTGCAATACAGAAGGGGACAGAAATACACAAACGTTTCGCCATGTTGCATGGCATTGCCAGCGGGCTTTATCTGCTGGTTAGTCTGCTGGGTTTGCTGCTGGTGATTCGGCAGCCTGAGTAGTCAGTCTGAAAGAGTGCGAATTCATTCGCACAAAAAATGTTCATGCTGGAAGTTATAGTCCGAATAAATTCGGACCTACAATTATTTTCTTTTCGGCAGTGGTTGGCTCATGATAGATGATCCAGGTGCTCCTGTAGGTGCGAATTCATTCGCACAAGAACATTTTATGTGGGAAGTTTAATCTTGTGTTTTTCACTCGGACGAAAAATCACCGCGACCTTGCCAATCTGCTGAACCAGCTCAGCAGAGGTAGATGAGCAAATATCCTGAACAAACTTTTTGCGCAAATCCCGGTTGTCAGTGGCAATCTTTATTTTGAGCAGCTCATGATGCTCAAGTGTAGATTCAAGCTCAGTCATAACCGCATCAGTGAGGCCGGAACCACCAATGCTGACTATCGGCGGCAAAGGATGCGCCAGTCCGCGTAAATATGATATTTGCTTGCGGTTGAGAGACATTTAAACTCCGGGTTCTGTAGCCTGAAAGAAGCGCGTAATTGTACAATGAATAAGGCAAATATTCTCGTCGATAACATTAGAGGTATCTACTGGTGAGTTCTGACAAAAAGCATCGTTTTGGCCAAAACTGGATGACCGAGCATGTAAATGACAGCTATGTCAAAAAAGCCAAAAAGGCCGGTTATCGCGCCAGGTCTGCATTCAAGCTGGAAGAAATAGACAAAAGAGACAGGCTTTTACGCCCCGGGATGAATGTGGTTGACCTCGGTGCGGCACCTGGCAGCTGGTGTCAGTATGCGCGCACCCGGCTGGGGAAAAAGGACCACCTGATCGCGGTTGACCTGCTGCCGGTAGACCCTATAGAGGGTGTGGATTTTATCCAGGGCGATTTCACTGAAGATAAAATTCGTTCACAGCTTGTCGAAATGATGGGTGGTAGGGGCGCAGACCTTGTGTTATCAGATATGGCCCCCAATATAAGTGGTATAGCTCTTGCTGATCAGGCGCGGTCTATCGGCCTGGCAGAAGGTGTGCTGGACTGGAGCCGCACTGTACTGGTGGCTGATGGAACCCTGTTAATGAAGGTATTCCAGGGCAGTGGATTTGATCAGCTGCGACAGGAATTATTAATGGCATTTCGCTCTGTTGCATCACGAAAACCGGATGCGTCACGTTCTCGAAGTTCGGAAGTATTTTTGCTCGCTCGTGGTTTTAAAGGCTGAGAAAAAGCTTATATTTTAAGCTTTTTTATTGAATCACAGTAACCGGCAGGGCAAAATATAGGCACTGTACTCTCACTCATATAAACATTGAGGCACTAGTTTGAACAATATCTCTAAAAACCTCGTCATGTGGCTGGTTATTGCCGTCGTACTGATGACCATATTCAACAATTTTGCTCCGCGTCAAATGGGGCAGGCGACGAAACTGGATTACTCCTCATTCATAACCGATGTGAGGCAGGGCCAGGTAAGTAAAGTGACCATAGCCGGGCGAAATATTAGCGGCACACGCCAGGATGGGTCAACTTTCAAGACTTATTCACCGGATGATCCGGATTTGATCAATGACTTGCTAAAAAATGCTGTTGTGGTTGATGCGAAAGAACCCGAGCAACCTTCTTTGCTGATGAGTATTTTTATCAGCTGGTTCCCGTTGCTGCTGCTGATTGGTGTCTGGATCTTCTTCATGCGGCAGATGCAGGGTGGCGGTGGTCGCGGTGCCATGAGTTTTGGCAAGAGCAAGGCGCGCATGCTGACCGAAGACAAAAACAAGGTGACCTTCGAGGATGTTGCTGGCGTCGATGAAGCCAAGGAAGAGGTTGGCGAGCTGGTTGAATTCCTGCGGGACCCTTCGCGCTTTCAGAAGCTTGGGGGAAAAATTCCTCAGGGTGTATTGATGACGGGTTCACCGGGTACCGGCAAAACACTGCTGGCCAGAGCGATTGCCGGTGAAGCCAAGGTGCCGTTCTTCACCATTTCAGGTTCAGATTTTGTAGAAATGTTTGTCGGTGTCGGTGCTTCACGTGTTCGTGATATGTTCGAACAGGCCAAGAAACACGCTCCCTGTATAATCTTTATCGATGAAATCGATGCGGTAGGTCGCCACCGTGGTGCCGGTCTGGGGGGTGGTCACGATGAACGTGAACAAACATTGAACCAGCTGCTGGTGGAAATGGATGGTTTTGAAGGCAATGAAGGCGTTATCGTTATCGCTGCCACCAACCGTCCTGACGTGCTTGATCCTGCTTTGCTCCGCCCCGGTCGTTTTGATCGTCAGGTTTATGTGCCGTTGCCGGATATCCGCGGTAGAGAACAAATACTTAAAGTGCACATGCGTAAGGTACCCATTGATGATGATGTGGACGCCAGTATTATTGCGCGTGGTACACCGGGATTTTCCGGCGCTGATCTGGCCAACCTGATCAATGAGGCTTCATTGTTTGCTGCCAGAGCAAATTTGCGAACCGTTAAAATGGAGCAGTTCGAACTGGCCAAAGACAAGATCATTATGGGTGTTGAACGACGCTCCATGATTATGCCGGAAGAAGAGCGGCGTAATACTGCCTACCATGAAGCTGGGCATGCCATTGTTGCCAAGATGCTGCCCGGTACAGATCCTGTACACAAGGTAACTATCATACCCCGCGGCAGAGCACTGGGTGTCACTATGCAGTTGCCTACAGAAGACAGGTATAGCCACACCCGCAGCTATCTACTGTCTAATATCGCTGTGCTGATGGGTGGTCGTATCGGTGAAGAGATTTTTATGAACCAGATGACCACCGGCGCATCGAATGATTTTGAACGTGCTACCGATATGGCCAGAAATATGGTCGTGCGCTGGGGCATGAGTGACCTGATGGGGACTCGCGTTTATGGCGAAAATGAAAGCGAAGTTTTCCTCGGTAGAGACGTGACGACACATAAAAACCTTAGTAATTCGACTGCTGAACTGGTGGATAAGGAGATCCGTCGAATTGTTGACGAGCAATATGCCCGTGCTCGACAGATAATTGAAGAAAACAGAGATAAAATGGAAGTTATGGCCAAAGCTTTGCTTGAATGGGAAACCATTGATGCAGAGCAGATTGATGCCATCATGGCTGGCAAGGATCCGCAGCCACCGGCTGAGGTTTCTGGAAATGGACCAGACAAAGATGATTCCTCCAGTGGCAAGAGTGATAAAAAAGGTCCTGAGCCAAAAATGGATGAACCGGCGGGCGAACACTAAAGGGCACCTCTATTAATTATGGATAGATCAGATTGCATGTAAAATCGTTCATATCAAGGCAAGGATCGCACGTAATAGCTAGCTATTGCGAAGATTCTTAACGCCGAGATGGACGATTTTGCATGTGAGATGAATATTCATTGATTAATAGAGGTGCCCTAAAGACAAGCATGTTGACTAAAGCCGATGGCTCTCCTCTCCTGCAAACGGGACGGGCAGCCATCATGGGCATCCTCAATGCGACCCCTGATTCCTTTTCGGACGGGGGTCTTTTTCTTGCTGTTGATGCAGCCGTTGATCATGTAGCGATGATGATTGATGAAGGTGCTGATATCATTGATATCGGGGGTGAATCAACACGACCGGGTGCAGCTCCAGTCAATGCTGATGAGGAAATGCAGCGCGTTATTCCGATCATTGAGGGACTGGCAAGGCGCTTTGATGTGACGATCTCTATAGACACATCCCGGGCTTTGGTGATGGAGGCCGCGGTGAATGCCGGTGCAGGCATGATCAACGATGTGCGTGCTCTGACCGAGGATGGGGCGCTCAGTGCTGCTGCAGAATTAAATGTGCCAGTTTGCCTGATGCATATGCAGGGACAGCCGGGTACCATGCAGCTAAACCCGGTTTATGAAGATGTCACTGCGAATGTCAGGGATTATCTATCACAACGTGTAGCAGCCTGTGCGGCAGCCGGGCTGGATATCAATAACTTGATACTCGACCCGGGGTTTGGCTTTGGCAAGACACAGAAGCAGAATTTTACCCTGTTGAACGAGCTGCAAAAGGTCAGAAGCCATGATCTACCGATTCTGGTGGGTCTATCCCGCAAGAGTGTGATCGAGCAGACCCTGGGTTTAGCGGTTAACGATAGAACTTATGCCAGTATCGCACTGGCCTTGCTGGCGGCGCGGAATGGTGCCAACATTGTCAGGGTCCATGATGTGAAGGCGACAATCGATGCACTCCGCATGGCGGAAGCAGTGGAAAAAGTGAGAAAAGAATATTTATGAAATATTTTGGTACAGATGGAATCCGCGGGCGTATGGGAGAAGAGCCGATTACGCCCACTACAGTGATGAAGTTAGGCTGGGCGCTGGGTAATGTACTCGGTAGCAATGGCGATAGCCGTGGCAAGATAATCATTGGTAAAGATACGCGTGTTTCAGGCTATTTGCTTGAGTCTGCAATGGAAGCCGGTCTTATATCCGCCGGTGTCGATGTCAGCCTGCTGGGACCGATGCCAACACCGGGTATTGCCTATCTGGCGCGCACAGCGCGTGCACAGGCCGGGGTGGTTATCAGCGCTTCACACAATCCTTATCATGACAACGGCATCAAATTCTTCTCTCCTGCGGGTGAGAAGCTGCCCGATGNGACGGAGCAGGCGATAGAGGAGATGATGCAGCAGCCTTTCAGGACNGTCGATTCCCGTGATCTGGGTAAGGCCAGCCGATATCCGGATGCCGCCGGGCGTTATATTGAATATTGCAAGGCGACAATTGCCAACCAGGTAAATCTTGAAGGAATGACTATAGTGCTGGATTGTGCGAATGGCGCCAGTTATCACATTGCACCCAGCGTGTTATCTGAACTGGGGGCAAGGTTACATGTGATCGGTGACAAACCTGATGGTTTTAATATTAATGAAGGATACGGCGCTACGGATACTGCTGCATTACAATCTGCAGTTGTGAAACAGGGCGCTGATCTGGGTATTGCACTGGATGGCGACGGCGACCGCCTGATTATGGTCGATCATCGAGGAGAGGTTGTTAACGGCGACAAGCTGATTCTCATTATGGCACTGGCCAGGTCGCGGCGTGGGGAACTGCAGGGCGGTGTTGTCGGTACTGTGATGAGCAATCTTGGTATGGAACAGGCATTGCGTGCAAATAAGATTGATTTCCTCAGGGCTGCAGTCGGTGACCGCTATGTNCTGGAAATGATGAAGAAAAATGGCTGGCAACTAGGAGGTGAAGCCTCCGGCCATATCATTTGTCTGGACAAATCAACTACCGGCGACGGCATAGTTGCAGCGCTGGAGGTGTTACAAGTCATGCATGATAGTGGCAGTTCACTGGCTGAACTTGCTGGAGAAATGGAAACTTGTCCACAAAAGATGATTAATGTAGAGATTTCGCGTGATTTTAATATGAATGATAACGGCCTTATCAGGGATGCTGTCAGCGCGACGGAATCAGAGCTTGGTGACCGCGGGCGTGTCGTGCTCAGAGCATCTGGAACAGAGCCTTTGATCAGGGTGATGATCGAAGGCGTCGATGCTTCCCAGGTAACAAGCCATTGTGAGTCACTGGCTGAAATCGTTCGCCAGGCAGCGGGCAATTCACATTGATTTTCAAGCGCTTCACGCGTAACATTGCGCCCCCATCATATATTGTAAATCAAAGCGCAGCTCGATTAATTCATGAATTATTCGAGTTGACCTGAATTAAGGAGTATTGAATGCGTCGTCCCCTGGTTGCTGGTAACTGGAAGATGAACGGTGACTCAGAGAGCACTGTGAACCTGGTCAATGGAATTGCTGCTAGCCGAGCTGATGTCACCAATGCAGAAGTGCTTATTTGTCCGCCTTATATATTAATTCCACGTGCCGCCGATGCGCTAAACGGACGTGATGATATTTCCCTCGGTGCTCAGGACCTGGATATTAACGATAGCGGCGCATTTACCGGCCAGATATCCGCTTCCATGCTTGTCGATGCCGGTTGTAAGTATGTGTTAGTTGGCCATTCAGAACGTCGTGCACTCTATGGTGAAAGCGACCAGGATGTCGCGGCCAAGTTCAATGCAGCACAGAATGGCGGCCTGATCCCTGTGCTATGTGTAGGTGAAACCCTGGCTGAAAGAGAATCCGGTGATACTGAAACTGTCGTCGCTCGTCAGCTGCAGGCAGTCATTGATGTTGTCGGTATTGATAAGCTGGCTAATTCTGTCATCGCTTATGAGCCTGTTTGGGCAATTGGTACCGGTATGACAGCGACCCCTGAACAGGCGCAGGATGTACACAAGTTTATCCGCAATATGCTTTCGGCTCTAAGTACTGATATAGCAGAAAACATGCAGATCCTTTATGGCGGTAGTATGAATGCCGGTAATGCAGATGCCCTTATCGGCATGCAGGATATCGATGGTGGTCTGATTGGCGGGGCATCTCTTCAGGCCGAAAGCTTCCTTGCTATCTGCAAGGCCGCAAATTAATTATTCATACTGAACAATCCATACGTAATCTAACAAACCAATCCCCATGATTAATATACTGATAGCAATACACGTACTGGTCGCCGTAGGCATCATCATACTCGTGCTGGTGCAGCACGGTAAGGGCGCTGATGCAGGCGCCGCATTTGGCGGTGGAGGAGGGGGTGCTTCCGGTTCTCTTTTTGGTAGTCAGGGTTCTGCGAATTTTCTCTCACGCACAACGGCGGTACTCGCTACGATTTTCTTTTTGACCAGTTTGTCGCTTACCTATCTTTACAGCACATCAGCAAAGCCAACCAGCGTAACAGACCGTGTTATTCAGGAGGTTGAGAAAACCCCGACTGAGAAGACAGGTACTATGCCGTCTACCCCTGCTGATAATGTTGATGAGTCTATGAAGGATGTTCCTGAATTACCTGGCACAAAAACAGTAGGTGAAAGTGTAGAAACTGGAATGCCGCCGGCTGTAGTAATTCCTGTAGTACCTGAAGTGCCAGAAACTGTACCGGGTGAGGTCAAGCCCGAAATCAATGAATAGAAT
>JGI24024J18818_10000690_pt1 | contig 13239 bp, 14 predicted proteins | sample Cruoilmetagenom2_FD_18818 | JGI IMG/M metagenome (IMG submission 18818) | reverse complement strand
TCTCCAATAAATAAATCCTTTTTCCAATCATAAATTAATCCGTCATCAACTGTACTTCTTACTTTAAATAATTCACCATGAAGGTGTAACACTTGAGTACTACCAGCTCTTTCATGTAAATCATCTACATTTTGAGTTACAATTTTAACATGGTAATTCTGCTCTAAATGTGCTACTAAATTATGCGCTTTATTAGGCTTTACTTGTAATAATTGCTTTCGTCGTTGGTTGTAAAAATCGAGTACTAATTCTTTATTCTGATTCCAACCCTGTGGTGAAGCAACTTCCATTACATCATGCCCTTCCCATAAACCGTCTGCATCTCTAAAAGTTTTTAGGCCACTTTCGGCACTCATGCCAGCTCCAGTTAAAACAACAATTTTTTTCATGTCTTGGTTGTTTTGATATCAAGAAGGAAAGTTAATCATTTTAGTTTCTATATTTTTTAGTTACTTCAAAAATATGATCTAATATTTTTTGATCTACTTCTGTAAATTCTTCATTTTTTCTCGCCATAACCAAATTTGCAGTTTCTTTTACTTTATCTAGAGTATAAGTTTTAAGACCCGCAGCTCCGCCCCAAGAAAAAGATGGTATAAAATTTCTAGGAAAATTACTTCCATAAATATTTGCACTTACACCTACGACTGTTCCTGTGTTAAACATCGTATTTATACCGCATTTAGAATGATCTCCCATGACCAAACCACAAAACTGTAATCCAGTTTTTATAAATCGTTCTTCATCATAATTCCACATCTTAATTTCGGAATAATTGTTTTTAAGATTAGAGTTATTTGAATCTGCACCTAGATTACACCATTCGCCAATAACCGCATTACCTAAATAACCATCATGCCCTTTACTACAATAACCAGAAAGTATTGAATTATTAACTTCGCCACCAATTTTACTTTTTGGCCCTAACGTAGTAGGGCCATAAATTTTGGTTCCCATTTTTACGACAGAATGTTCTCCCATAGCAAAAGGACCACGAATCATGCTTCCTTCCATTATTTGGGTATTTTTTCCTAAATAAATTGGACCTTTAGATGCATTCAATACTCCTATTTCAATTTCTACATTCTCTTCTAAAAATATTTGATCTTTTTGGATACAGTAAACTGAATCAGGTATAGGTTGTGATTCTCTACCTTGAGTAATTAGTTTAAAATCAGCTATTAATGCATCTCCATTAAAAGTAAATATATCCCAGGTATTTTTTATTTGAATTAAATCATTTTTGTAATGGATAATTTCATACGAATTAAAATCTACTTCTTCCTGTGAATCTGAAGTGAAAAAAGCTATAATTTCTTCATCTTTAAATATAGCCTGATTAAGATTTAAATTTCTTATCTCATCCGTCAACTCATCGGTTGGTAAAAATGAAGCATTAATCATTATATTTTGATCCATTTCAACCATTGGAAATTTTTCTTCTAAATAGTCTTCAGTTATAGTAGTAGTTGTAGTGTTTAATCTTTTCTCCCATTTTTCACGAATCGTTAAAATTCCAATTCTAATATCAGCTACTGGTTTAGTGTAGGTTAAAGGGAGTAGGTTATTACGGGAACTTCCATCAAACAGTATATAATTCATTTTCATATATTTTTACAAATATAAGTTTTTATTTAAATCAATTCTTAACATTTTCTTGTCCGATATTTGGTTGAAAATTGCTTATTTTTATGCCATGACATTTTAATATATTACATAAATAAAAAATACAATAATTATGAGTTTTTATATAAATAAAACACTAGATAAGAGCGTTAATTTTGAAACTGCAATTGAAAAAGTAACCGAAGAATTAAAAAAAGAAGGTTTTGGTATTTTAACAGAGATAGATATTAAATCAACGTTTAAAAATAAGTTGGATAAAGATATAAACAATTATAAAATATTGGGAGCTTGTAATCCTCATTTTGCTTTTGACGCCTTAGATGAAGATAGTAAGTTGGGTGTGTTTTTGCCTTGTAATGTAATTGTTGAAGAACATGATAATGGAGAAATTGAAGTTTCTGCAGTTGATCCCATTGCGGCTATGATGGCAGCAGATAATAAAAAAGTGGAAAAATTTGCACTTGAAGTACAAGAAAAAATTAGAAATGTTATAAATAATTTATAATAGAGAAACTATTATCTTTGCGAGCTATGAAAAATAAAAACTATTTATTTATTTTTTTAATGTTCGTTAGTCTTTATAAAGGCAACGTAATTTATGGGCAATCTGATGCCGCTCTTCAGACTCCAATTCAAACTCAAACTAAATCTCTTCAGTTTGGCAATGATTTATTAGTGAATAATGAAGTTAGTGTTATAAACAGCTTAACATTAAAAGATTACAATACAGAATATTCAAAATATTACAATCATAAATACCAAGTTTATGACCCTGTTAAAGATCCAAAAAGATTGCTTTTAAATTCGGGTTTATTTTTAGGAGCTGCTGCTGCGTCGTTTGGAATTTTATGGGTAATGCCTGAAAGTTTTACAAATTGGGATAAAGAAGAAATGCTAGAATATGGAATGTTTAACCGCTGGAAAGATAATGTAAGAGCGGGCCCTGTTTGGGATGAAGATGATTTTTTTCTAAATTGGATCATGCACCCATGGGCTGGAGCGGTATATTTTATGAGTGCTAGAGGTAGTGGTTATAATAAATGGGAATCATTTGCTTACTCTGCTATAATGTCCACTTTTTTTTGGGAATATGGAATTGAGGCTTTTGCCGAAATTCCTTCTTGGCAAGATTTATTAATTACTCCAATATTGGGTTCTTTGCTTGGGGAACAATTTTTTAGATGGAAAGGAAATATTATTGAAAATGAAAGAAAGGTTTTAAATTCTAAATTTTTAGGAGGAACTTCCCTTTTTATAATGGACCCTTTCAATCAATTGTTGGATGGTTTTGGCTATAAAACAAAAAATAAAATTCAAACGTATTCTGCAATTGCACCAATAGAATACGATTTTGCTTCAAATAAAACGATTTGGGGTATGCAAGTTCTAATTGTTTTTTAAGAAATGATCAAACCCATAATTCAAAAACTAATTTTAGCTAAAACTGGTTCGTGATCCGATAGTTTCAAATTAAAATTTTGATGTTGATTCACACTAAATTTTTTGTCAACTAAAATAAAATCTATTCTTAAAGGATACTTGTTAAACATGAATGTTTTTCCAAATCCTTTACCAGCTTCCAAGAAAGTGTCTTTAAAATCATTTTTAACTTCATGATACGCCCATGAATATGCCGTATTATTAAAATCACCACAAATAATTATTTTATAATTGCAATCTTTTTTATGATTTAAAAAGTGTTCGACTTGATCTTGTTGTTTTTTAAATGCAGAAGTCAATCTATTTATTAATTTTTTTGAATTTTTTTCATCTAGATTATCTAAATCAACATTTTTAGTTTGAACTCCAAGTGATTCAAAATGTAAATTGTAAACTCTAATTGTATCTGTATTTTTGATGATATCTATAAAAATGGCATTATTTGAGGTTCCTTTAAAATCTAATGAACCTTGATTCACAATTTTGTATTTTGAATAAATTGCTTGTCCAAAATCTTTCTTTTTTCCTTTATATTCAACATATTTATAAGGAAAATCAAAAGATAATCCTTTAGAAGGATAAAACTCTTGAATAGATAATATATCTAATTCTTGTTGATTAACAAAACTTGAAACATCTTTTGGAATGCCCTTATTTTCAATCCATTGATAGCGGTTAAATAATCTTACATTGTAATTCATCACCTTGATGTCATTTCCACTAATCACATTTTTTTCTTTAAATTTATAAGGAAAAAATGAAAAACTTATAGCCAATAGAATACAAAAAGAAGACAAGAAAAATTGTTTTTTAAAACCTATCAACCACCAATATAAAATGAAAAGAATATGAATAAATATTAATAAGGGTACCGAAAGGCTTAAAACAGATAATAAAGGAATTGATTTAGGTGGAATATAGGGTAATACAAATGAGGCTAAAAACAACAATGCAAAAATATTGTTGATTAGAAAAATGATTTTATTTACAAAAGACAAATTCTTCAAAGGGATTTTTTTTTCTAATTTTTACCAACTTTAAACAAAAAATCTTTTTCTTCTTTTGTTAAAGTATCATAACCTGATTTACTAATTTTATCTAAAATTCGATCAATTTTAATTTGTTGCTCTTTCGGATTACTGATTTTTGATTTATAAGGTTGCTTATTTTTATAAACTGTTTTTAATGGTTTTTGTTTCTTAGAAATAAATAAATTTTCAAACCATTCAATAACTCCTTTTCCTTGATTAAGGTATATAGTTAATAAATATCCAATGATAGCTCCACCAATATGTGCTAAATGACCTCCAGCATTTCCATTTGGTATTTGAATTAGATCTAAAGCTATAAAAGCAATAGCAATATATAATAACTTAATACCTCCAATAAACCTAAACCTTAACACGTAATTAGGAATATGACTAGCAATACCTACTAAAATTGCTGTTACTCCGGCTGATGCACCAACCAAAACAGTCTCTTGAGTTTTTAATGCAGGTAAAAAATTATAACTCAATAAATATACAAAACCGCCTGAAATAATACCTAGTATATAATAAACTAAAAATTGTTTTTTACTGAAAAAATCTAAAAATAAATTTCCTATATAATACAAGAACAATAGATTAAATAGGATATGAAAAATACCACTATGAATAAAACCGTAGCTTATAATTGTCCATGGTTTAAATATTAACGTATTAAAATGAGGAGATAAAGCAAACCAATTGATAATAAAATTACCTTGAGTATTAAATAAAAAAGATAGAGTGTTAAATAAATAGGTAACTATAAAAACAGCAATATTGATAAATATTATTTTTTCAACAATAGTACCAATCAAATACTTTTGTTTTAAATTTTCTATCCAATTGTTCACTAACATATATTTAAATTAATCCCAACGTTTGAATTGGTTTTTTTGCCAGTATTTCATTATTATAAAACCAATAATTGCTCCACCTACATGCGCAAAATGAGCGACTCCTCCTCCAAAAAGCGAAAATCCGGTTAGACCTGAAAATAAGTCTAAACCAATTAAAACGGGAATAAAATACTTAGCTGCAATTGGTACCGGCAAGAAAATTAATGCAAGTTTAGCATTTGGGAATGACATTCCAAAAGCTACCAATACACCATAAATTGCACCAGATGCACCAACAGCTGGTGTATTGTATATTTGATATAGATCCGTAATTCTTTTTTCAGAAACCTGATTTAAAATATCCGTATTATATCTACCGGTCTCTAATAAATTTTGAATATCAGAATTGGAAACTCCAGCACTAACTAATTCATTAAATACGCTATTAAACTGAAAATAATTCACGGCTGTATAGATTAATCCTGCACCAATACCTGCAGAAAAATAGAAGAATAAAAACTTATTTCTGCCCCACATTTGCTCTAATGGAGAACCAAAGGCCCAAAGTGCATACATATTAAAAAGTATATGGGTAAACCCACCATGCATAAACATATGAGTAACAAATTGCCATATTCCAAAATGCTCATTTTCAGGAAAATAAAGAGCCAACCAATTAGACAAGTTCAATCCCATAAATTGACTGGCAGCAAATAAAATAACATTTAAAATGATTAAATGCTTAACAGCATCTGTGATTTTTCCCATAATTTATTGTAATTTAAATTTATTCTCTAGCTCTTCTAAAGTTAATGTGACATAGGTTTGTTTGCCAAAAGGAGAAAAATTAGGTTCCTTACACAAAAATAATTTATTTAAAATATTTTCTTGTTCCTTATTTGTAAGCGATACCCCAGGTTTTATAGCTAGACTTTTTGCAAAACTTTTTGCAATAATATCAATCTGACCAAAATTAGAATCAGGCACTTCATTTTTTATATTATCAATAAGTACTTCTAAAATTCCAGTTACTTGATCTTGCGATATTGTCATTGGAATGGAATCAAATATAACGGAATCTTTTGATATATCCGATATGTGAAATCCAGCTCCATTCAAATCGTCTTTTATTTCTTCAATAATTGAAACATCTGATTTATTGATTTTTATTGTTAATGGAAACAACAATTGCTGCTTGCCAAAATCTTCAATAGTTATTTTTGTTAAATATTTTTCATATAAAATACGTTGGTGGGCATAATTTTGATTGATTAATACCATGCCTGATTTAATAGAGGTAACAATATATTTTTTATGAATTTGATGTGTTGAATGTGAAATTGAAAGATTTGATTCATCAAATAACTGCTGGCTGATATCAACAGATTCAACTTCAATATTTTCAATTATTTCTTTTTCAGCTTCATTACCTAAATACAAGGATTCCCAATTGGCAGGAATCTCTTTTTTATGACTTTTATAGGTATAGTCTGTGTCTTTTTTAAAAGGATTGTAATCTGGATCAACTTCAATATTTGGTACTTGACCCTTTGATTTGCCTTTAAATGAATATGGCGTATCTAAGGTAGAATCTCTTTCAAAATCTAATGCAGGAGCAACATTATATTGCCCTAAGCTATGTTTTATAGTTGACCTAATTATAGCATAAAGATCTCGTTCATTATCAAATTTTATTTCCGTTTTCGTTGGATGAATATTAATATCAATACTACTTGGTGGTACTGTTAAATATAAAAAATAGGAGGGGTGATATCCATGATTTAGCAAGCCTTCAAAAGCATTAACAACAGCATGATGCAAGTAGGCACTTTTTATAAATCGATTGTTTACAAAAAAGAGCTGCTCACCTCTTTTTTTCTTTGCAAAGTTTGGTTTTGTTATAAAGCCTTTAATTTTTAAAATTTCCGTCTCTTCATTAATCGGAACCAACTTTTCATTGGTATTACTCCCTAAAATATTTACAATTCGATGTCTTAAACTTCCAGATTTTAAATTTGATTTTCCGGAAGGTAAATTATAAATTTCACTATCGTTATGAAATAGGCTGAATGAAATATTTGGGTAGGTAAAAGCTACTCTTTGAAAAGCATCGATAATATGTCTTGTCTCGACAGCATTTGATTTTAAAAAATTCCGACGTGCAGGAATATTATAAAAAAGGTTTTTCACTTCAAAACTAGAACCTTTGCCCGTGGTAGCCATCTTTTGAGAAATGATTTCGCCTCCGTTAATATTTATTTGTGTTCCTATATCTGAATTTTCTTGTTTAGTTTTTAATGTAACATGCGAAATAGCTGCAATAGACGCAAGAGCCTCACCTCTAAATCCATTTGAATGCAAATTATATAAATCATTTGCAGTTTTAATTTTTGAAGTAGCATGCCGCTCAAAAGCTAAACGTGCATCTGTTTGGCTCATTCCAAATCCATTATCAATTACTTGAATTAAGGTTTTACCGGCATCTTTAATGATTAATTTAATATCAGTAGCCGATGCATCAACTGCATTTTCAAGTAATTCTTTAACTACAGATGCTGGTCGTTGTACCACTTCTCCTGCAGCAATTTGATTTGCTACATTATCAGGCAATAATTGAATAAGGTCTGGCATTAAAATAATTTATGCAATTCAAAAAAATAGGCAACGATACCAACTAGAATCGCAATAATAATTGCAAGTCGACGATTAATTCCTTTATCGGATGGAACTTTTTTTTGTCGAATCCAATCCGATCTCAATGAATCTTTGGTAAGTGAAATGCCTGAAATAGCGTCATTAGAAGCTTCTTTCTTTTCATATTTTTTCTTTATGTTATCCAAACGCTCTTTACGCTCGTCATAATAACGAGGTTTATAATTAAATACATAATGAGCTCTCGGCTTAAAGGCACTTCCAAACATGGCATTTCATTTATTCGGGATTAACAAAATTACAGAAATATGATTAGTTTATCAAATAAAGTTATGTTAAATCACCTTATTTAAACTGTAGTAATGTATAATTTGTATTGATGAAAAATTGCGACTTAGTTTAAAAGGTAAGAATTGTATTTGAAATTTAAAACTAGTATCAACTACTGGCCAATACAGCCATTTTTATGGCGGCAATAGCTGATTCTACACCTTTATTACCGTATTTCCCACCAGATCTTTCAATAGATTGTTTCTTGTTATTATCCGTCAAAACACAAAAAATAGTTGGTACGTTGTATTGTAAATTGATATCTTTAATACCTTGGCTAACGGCATCACAAACAAAATCAAAATGTTTAGTTTCTCCTTGAATTACATTTCCAATAGCAATTACAGCATCCAATTTTTGATTTTTTATCAGATGTTTACATCCAAATATTAATTCATAACTACCTGGAACAAATAGAGTTTTAATATTATTTTCTAAAGCACCATTTTCAATTAAAGTGTCAAAAGCACCTTTTCGTAGATTATCAGTTATATCAAAATTCCACTCAGAAACAACAATCCCAAATCGAAAGTCTTTCGCATTTGGGATTGTGTTTTTATCGTAAGCTGATAAATTAGTTGTAGCCATAAGTTAATAGCTTTTATTCTTTTGCAAATTGCGCTCTTTGGATATAGATATTTATATTTTTTGCTTCTTCAGATTTTGAATAATTATCCTTTATTTTTGTAAAATATTCTTCTGCTTTATCAAACTCCTTCAATTCCATTGCAGTATTACCTGCTTTGAATAAATAAAGAGGTGAAGTAAAATTATTATCTTTATAATTAGCTGCATCTAAATAATATTGTAGAGCTTCTTTGGATTGATCTATTTCAGCAAAAGCATCACCGATGTTTCCTAACGCCAAAGAACCTAACATTTCGTCATCAGAAGAAAAGTCATTTAAATATTCGATTGCATTTTCATAGTCACCAGTTTTTAAGTAGGCAATTCCGCTCATATATTTTGCTAAATTACCTGCTTTAGTATTGCTATAATTATCAACAATATCAATCAAACCATACTTACCGTCAGCACCATTTAAACTCAAATTGAATAAGGAATCAATTTCTGCAGTAGCATTTAAAGCTTGTTCAAAATATGCTTTTGGGTACGAAAGTTCATCCGCTGCTTCAATTTCTTTTGGTTCTAAAATATATTTATTATAGGCTAAATAAGCTAAGATAACTGCTGCAACAGCAATTAATCCTGTAAAAATTATTTTTTGATTTTTTTCAACCCATTGCTCCGATTTTGAAGCAGTTTCATCTAAAGTGTTAAAAACTTCTGCAGTTGCACTTTGATCTTCAATGCTAACTTGCGACCCTTTCTTTACTTTATTTCCTTTCTTTTTATATGTTGCCATTGGTATATTAAATTAATTTCGCAAAAGTATAATTTTTATTGAAAATTATAACTTATTTTATACTTAATTTTTGTTTTTTTGTATGGATTCTTAACCACAAGTCTATATTGTTTTAGCATACTGATTAGCAATGTTATATAAGATACGGTGTATTAGAATCTCAATATTGGTTATTCATTTTTCACATTCAAAATGCATTTAAAAAAATTATCAATTATCAATTATAAAAATTTTGCATCAAAATCGTTTGAGTTTGATAGTAAAATAAATTGTTTGGTTGGTAATAATGGGGTGGGTAAAACAAATGTTTTAGATGCAATTTATTATTTGGCTTATTCTAAAGGATATTTCAATAGTATTTCGCTTCAAAATATTAAACATGGTGAAGGTTTTTTTGTTTTAGATGGCATTTTTGATAAAAATGAAAGAGAAGAAATTATAAATTGTAGTTTCAAAAAGGGACTTAAAAAAGTTATTAAAAGAAATGGAAAGGAGTATGAAAAAATTTCTGATCATTTTGGTTTAATTCCTTTAGTAATTATTTCTCCGTCGGATTCTAATTTAATTGCTGAAGGAAGTGAATTGAGAAGAAAATTTATGGATAGTATCATATCATTGAATGATAAAAACTATTTGCAATGTCTTATAAAATATAATAAAATACTTTCTCAAAGAAATTCGTTATTAAAATATTTTGCAGCAAACCATACATTTGATGCTGTTAATATTGAAGTTTATAATGAACAATTGATTAATTTTGGAGACGAACTGTTTTCTAAACGAAAAAAGTTTATTGAAGAGTTTATTCCTATTTTTAAATCTAGATACAGTCATATAATTAATAATAGTCAAGATGAAACTGTTTTAGAAAATGTTACCTTATCGTATAAAACCCAGTTAAGCAAAATTGGATTTAGTCAATTATTAAAGGATAATTTAGAAAGAGATAGAATATTACAATATACTTCTGTTGGGGTACATAAAGATGATCTATTATTTAAGATTAACGATTATTCAATTAAGAAAACAGGATCACAAGGACAGCAAAAATCATTTTTAATTGCTTTAAAATTAGCTCAATTTGATTTTTTAAGACAAAAAGCAGGTTTTAAACCGTTGTTATTATTAGATGATATTTTTGATAAATTAGATGATAATCGAGTGGGTCAGCTTATATCTTTAGTTAATGATGAAAATTTTGGACAACTATTCATATCAGATACTCATGTTGAAAGAACTGAAAATTTGATAAAGAAAACAGGTCAAAGTTATAAAATGTTTGAATTAAAGTAATTAAAAATAATAATAGATTTTAGTAATAATGCCAAAACGAGAAAACGAAACTTTTAAGATTAAAGATTTGATGCAGAATATGTTGCAAGAAAATAAATTGCAAAAAGGAATCGATCAAATTTCTGTAAATGAAGCTTGGAAAGAGGTTATGGGTAATGGTGTTGTTAGTTATACGGAATCGGTTTTGTTGCGAAAAAACACCTTGATTGTAAAACTTAATTCGGCGCCTTTACGTGAAGAATTAAGTTATGGAAAANGTAAAATTGTTGATATGTTNAATGCATCTTTGAAAAAAGAATTAATTAAAAATATCAAATTAGTTTAAACTAAAAAATCCAATGAAAATTCATTGGATTTTTTGATTGTGTAAGTTTTTGCTTAGAAAATTTCTCTACCAGAAAAATGAAAAGCACCTTCAATCGCTGCATTTTCATCACTATCAGAACCATGAACGGCATTTTCGCTAATTGAATCAGCAAATAATTTTCTTATAGTACCATCTGCCGCTTCTGCAGGGTTTGTAGCACCAATTAAAGTTCTAAAATCTTCTACCGCATTATCTTTTTCTAGAATTGCCGCAACAATTGGTCCTCGAGTCATGTATTCAACCAATTCACCAAAAAATGGTCTTTCATTATGTATCGCGTAAAACGCTTTAGCATCTCTTAAATTCATTTGAGTTTGCTTCATTGCCACTATTTTAAATCCTGCAGCACTTATTTTTTCAAGAATTGCACCCGTATTTCCTTTTTCAAGGGAATCAGGTTTTAGCATTGTAAATGTTCTATTCGTTGCCATTATATTTTATTAGTTTTAATAATTTTGTGCAAAAATACTCTATTTGATCAAATTACAATAACCACCAATTAAAAAATTTAATATTTTTGAGTGTAGGTTTCGTAAAGTTCATTGTTTTCTCCTCTAATTTCCATGTCAACAGAATTATTTTTCAAATCAATTTTCAATATACCAAAGTTTTTATCAAAAACCACATCGCCAATTCTATACTTATTTTCTTCTCCACTAAAAGAGGAATAACTATGAGTTAACCCACTTGCCGTAATATCAATTAAAGGATATTCTANTTGTGGGATNGTATCTTTTGAAATTTCTGCAATATGTCTATCNCCNGATAANATAATAACACCTTTNGCNTTAGAATTTGAAATAAGATCTTTCATTTTATCAACTTCTTGAGGCATGTTTCCCCAACTTTCAAAACCATGTTCAAAAGATAAGAATTGAACACTGCTAACAATAATATTAAAACTAGCATTTGAGTTATTTAGCTCGTTTTCTAACCATTTCCATTGAATCTCTCCAAGCATTGTTCCGTTGCCATAATTATTTGGAATATACCTTTTTAAACCAGTTGAATCTTTTGTTAGAGAACTTCTGAAATATCGAGTATCTAAAACAATTAAATTAATATAAGTAGTATCTATCTTGAATTTTTTGGAAAAATAAACACCTTTTTGCTCTCTTCTTTGATCTAAAGAATCAACATCAAAAAAATCTAGAAATAGTTTTTGAACACTATCCTTTTTAGTGTATTCCAGTCCACCATCATTTATTCCGTAATCATGGTCGTCCCAAGTGCCAAAAACAGGAATCCTTTTAATGAAATCTTGATATGCTGAATCATTTTTTTGTACTTTATAATTAGCTTTCATTAACTCCATGTCATACGTGTCAGAGTAAATAATATCTCCTCCCCAAACAAAAATATCGGGATTGTTTTTTATAATTTCCTTCCACATCGTATTCTTAATATTTTGGTTATTACATGAACCAAAGGCAAGAATAAAATTATTCGAAGGTTTTCCCTCAATTTTTAATGGGGCAGATTCTTTGTTACAAGAAACAATTATTAATAGTAAAATAAATAAACAATTTTTCATTAATGAGGAGTTATTTTAATGTCAAAGGTAGGGTATATCAAAGATATATTTAGTTGATTATTTTATCAAATCTTAATCAAGTGAAAGTTTATTTTTATTGTATATTCGCAGCCTATGAATATTGAAGATTTCCAAAGTATTAAGAATTTACTTTCTGAGCCTAAAAAGATTGTAATTGTAACGCATAGAAACCCAGATGGAGATGCTTATGGTTCGAGTTTAGCACTTTACCTTTATCTATTAAAGTTTGATCATGAAGTGACAGTTATTTCACCAAATGATTGTCCTGATTTTTTAAAATGGATGCCCTCTGAAAAGGAAATTGTGATCTTTGAAAATGAAGAAAAAAAAGCATTAAATTTATTAGAAGAAGCTGAAATTGTTTTTACATTAGATTTTAATGCCTTACATCGAGTTGGTGAAAGAATGCATAAATCCTTAGAAAAAATTGATCCGTTATATATTATGATTGATCATCATCAACAACCAGATTCTTATGCTAAATTTACTTATGTTGATCCAAAAGTATGTTCTGCAAGTCAAATGGTATATCAATTTATTGAGAAATTGAAACATTTAAGCTATGTAGATACGGATATTGCTACCTGTTTATATACAGGTATTATGACAGATACTGGTTCTTTTAGATTTCCTGCAACAACAAGTGAAACCCATAATATTGTTGCTGATTTGCTAAAAGCCGGTGCGAATAATTCTGAGATTTACGATAAAATACATAATGTAAGCACATATAATCGTTTGCAATT
>JGI24024J18818_10000689_pt1 | contig 13239 bp, 10 predicted proteins | sample Cruoilmetagenom2_FD_18818 | JGI IMG/M metagenome (IMG submission 18818) | reverse complement strand
CGAAGACTTTTTTAAAGCTTGTTAAGCCAAAACACTTCGACAGGCTTAGTGTGACAATTGGTCATGTATACCTCTTCTTGTCACAAAAATATTATTTTACGTGGTGTTGAATTTTTATAGATTCCACATGAATTGCCTTAAAAATTTGCTCCACAAATTCTTTGTCTAATCCATTTTTAGCTCCTTTTTCAATCATATTTCTTAAAATATCTGCCCAACGAGTGCTTTGTAAAATAGAAACATTTTCTTTGTGCTTTAACGTACCAATTTCTACCGAAATTCCCATTCTATCTTTTAATAAATCAATAAGATTAGTATCTATTACATCTAACTCTCTTCTAAAAAGATTTAATTTTTGTTGAAACTCTTCTTTACTACTATGTTTTTGCCTTATTTTTAATTCTTTGGTAATTTCATCCAATCTAGCAGGAGTAATTTGTTGTTTGGCATCACTCCAAGCATTATCAGGATCTAAATGAGTTTCAATCATAAATCCATCATAATTTAAATCTAATGCGGTTTGAGAAGTATCTAACAAGGTGTCTCTTCTTCCGCATATATGTGATGGATCTAAAATTAACGGTAAATTCGGAAATTCTTTTTTAAGTTCAATTGCTATTTGCCATTTTGGTTTATTTCTATACTCTGTTGATTTATAGGTTGAAAAACCTCTATGAATAACTCCTAACTGGTTAATTCCATTAGCATAAAATCGTTCTACAGCACCTAGCCAAAGTGGTAAATCTGGATTTACTGGATTTTTAACTAAAACAGGGATATTGACTCCTTTTAAGGCATCTGCAATTTCTTGCACAACAAATGGGTTTACTGTAGTTCGAGCACCAATCCATAAAATATCTACATTATGTTTTAAAGCTAATTCTACGTGATGTGCATTTCCAACTTCAGTGGTGGTCATTAATCCGGTCTCTTCCTTAACTTTTTGTAACCAAGGCAGTCCAATTTCACCTACTCCTTCAAATCCTCCTGGGCGAGTTCTAGGTTTCCAAATGCCAGCTCTAAACACATTGGTATCCGTGTTTTTTAATAAATGAGCTGTTTTTAAAACCTGTTCTTCTGTTTCTGCACTACAAGGACCTGCAATTACTATTGGGTGCGACAAATTCATTGCATCTAACCACTTTCTGTTTTCTTTTTGTATTTCCATTTTAGTTAATTTTCTATTCGTTATTTAATACCATTTAAAATGGTTTTTATATAATTTGTATGGTTCATCGTTTCATTTAAACCGTTTTCATTCTCAGTTTCTAATAAGTTTTTAAATTCCGAAAGGTTTTTAATATACTCCTCTAAAGCTCGTAATACATTTACTTTATTTTTTAGAAAAATTGGTGTCCAGGTACTTGAGGCACTTTTTGCCAAACGAACGGTAGATGCAAAACCAGTACTTGCCATATCAAAAATATGTTGTTCATTTTTTTCAATTTCTAAAACTGTTTTTCCTAACATAAAAGAACTTACGTGTGATAAATGAGAAACATACGCAATATGCCTATCATGTTCTACTGGATTCATCATTTTTATTCTCATATTCAAAATTTTAAAGATGCTAATTGCTTTATCTAACACTTTCCAATCGCTTTTATCCGTTTCGCAAATAATGTTCACTTTTTCATCAAATAAATTTAATATTGCCGCTTCAGGTCCTGAAAATTCCGTTCCTGCCAAAGGATGAGATGCTACATAATTATTTCTGTTTGGATGCTTTGCAATAGCTTCACAAATTTCATTTTTAACCGAGCCAACATCAAAAACTAAGGTTTCCTTATCAATAACATCTAGTACATTTTGCAAAACGGAAGCAATAATATTTACAGGAGTAGCAATAATAACTACCTCTGCATCTTTTAAATCTTCTGTTGTTCCTATTTTATCAATAATACCTAATTCTAACGCTTTATTAATATGATGTTCATTGACATCTATACCATAAATGGTATATTTTAATCTTTTTTTTAGATCCAATGCTAATGATCCACCGATTAATCCTAATCCTATTACTACTAATTTTTTCATTTTCTATTTAACAATTTTTAATCGTTGTAATACTTCCTTTAATTTAGCTTCTGACACACATAAAGATGCTCGGATATACCCTTCTCCGTTTGATCCAAAAATTGCTCCTGGCGCAATAAACACATGATTTTCCTTTAATAATTTATCGGTAAAATCTATGGCGTTTTCATTTTTTGGTAATTTACCCCAAACAAATAATCCGGAACTGTCTTTAGCATAGGTACAATTCAAAACCTCCATAATTTCCCAAACTATCTTTCTTCTTTTCTTATAAATTAAATTTAGATTGGTAAACCATTCTTCTGGTGTTTTTAAAGCAGCTATTGCACCTTTTTGAATTCCTAAAAACATACCAGAATCCATATTGCTTTTTACTTGTAAAATTGCATTTACATACTTTTCTTTTCCTGCAACCAATCCAACTCGCCAACCGGCCATATTAAAAGATTTACTTAGCGAATTTAGTTCTAATGCAACTTCCTTAGCGCCGTTAGTTGCCATAATGCTGATGGGTTTTTTATTAAGTAAAAAACTATACGGATTATCATTTATTACTAAAATTTTATGTTTTTTAGCAAAGGATATAATTTTTTGAAATATTTCTGTAGTCCCTTTTGCGCCTGTTGGCATATGTGGATAGTTTATCCACATTACTTTTATTTTTTCTAAATTTTGTTTTTCTAATTCTTCAAAATTTGGAAGCCAATTATTTTCTGCATTTAAATTATAAGAAACAGGTTTAGCACCAACTAATTTTGTAACCGAGGTGTACGTTGGATACCCAGGATTCGGAATTAAAACTTCATCTCCAGCATTTAAAAAAGCTAAAGAAATAAGCATAATTCCTTCTTTTGAACCCATTAAAGGCATCACTTCATTATCCTTTAATTTTACATTATATTTTTCTTTATAAAAATTACGCATTGCCAAACGCAATTCTGGAATGCCTTGGTAGCTTTGATAACTATGTGCATTATCTAATTTAGAAGAGGTTTCTAAAGCTTCTACAACCTTTTTTGGAGGTTGTAAATCGGGGCTTCCAATAGCCATGTTTATAATTGGTTTTCCTTCTTTTTCAAGTGTTCCAACTTCTCTTAATTTTTTTGAAAAGTAGTATTCTTCTACACTATGTAATCGCTCTGCTTTTGGTATCATTATCTTTTACTTTTTGTGTATTCGCCAAGAACTTGCAAGGTTTCTACTTTATGTTCTACTTCTTCTAAGGCATTAAAATAATCGGCATAACTATTAAAAATAAAATCTGCAAAAAAAGCGTACTTCCAAGGAGTTTCTATTACTGGTAGGGATTGTATTTTAGATAGGTTTAAATGATGCTTTGCTAAAATTGTAAGCACTTCTGCTAAACTTCCTGTTTCATCACTAACCATAAATTTAATAGAAGCTTTATTAGCAGAAACACTATGTTTATTTTCTGATTTTGTTAAAACAAAAAAACGAGTTGCATTATTTTTAATGGTTTGAATATCTGTTGCTAAAATTTTTAATTCATAAATTTCTGATGCTGTAGTGCTTGCAATGGCACCAATTCCTTTTAATTTTTGTTTTTGAATTCGTTTTGCCACAGATGCAGTATCTGTATCCTCAATTAATTTAATTTTAGGGTGTTTTTTAAAAAACTCATGGCATTGTAATAATGCCATTGGGTGAGAATATACTTCCTTTAAATCCTCTATTTTTTGATTTTCTAAAGCCATTAAATTATGGCGTACCGATAAATAATATTCTCCAGAAATAGTTAAGTTATGTTCATCAATTAAGGCATAGTTGGGTAAAATTGCTCCGGCAATGGAGTTTTCAATAGCCATAACTACTACTTCTGCTTTATTGTTATGTAACAAAGTTGGTAATTTGCTAAAGGATAAACATTCTACTAATTCAATATTTTTTCCAAAATAATGTGTTGCTACCAAATGGTGAAATGAACCTTTTATGCCTTGAATTGCTACTTTCATATTTTAAAATTTATTCAAAAAAAAATCCCGATTAAATCGAGACTATTATATTATTTATTAAAAATTAACACACAACGCCTCATCTTTTATCGCTAAAATAAAAGTAAAAATAGAAGCTATTCCAAGTGTTAGTATTTCTCATTATTCTTGTTTAAGCAACAAATCTATACAATAATTTTAAAAATGCAAGTACTTTTAAAAAAAAGTGTCTATTAATTTTTTTATAAACAATAAAATATTGCTAATAAAAACTTTGCAATTAGTAAATTGTTTTTTTAATTCATTTTGTTAGCAATAACGTTGATATGTTGTTACTAAAGTATTTTTATAAAGTTTTGAGATAATTATTTTGTTGTTACTTTGTAAATGTTGCTTCAAATAATTCAGAAAAATGTTTTAAAATTTTTTCTTTTACTTCTTCAATAGAAACAGTTCTGTTTATTTCAGCAGCTAATGATGTAACTGCTTTACCTTTTATGCCACAAGGAATAATATTATCAAAATAGCCTAAATTAGTATTTACATTTAATGCAAAGCCGTGCATGGTAACCCAACGACTAGTTCTAACTCCCATGGCACAAATTTTACGCGCAAAAGGTGTTCCAACACCTAACCAAACGCCAGTTTCTCCTTTACTCCGTTCACATTTTAAACCATATTCGGCTAAGGTTCTAATAATTACTTCTTCTAAAAAGCGTAAATATTTATGAATATCTGTAAAAAAATTATCTAAGTTTAAAATAGGATAGCCTACTATTTGCCCAGGACCATGATACGTAATATCACCACCACGATTTATTTTATAAAAGGAAGCTCCTTTTGCAGTAAGTTGTTCTTCATTTAATAGTAAGTTGTGAATGTCGCCACTTTTACCTAAAGTATAAACGTGTGGATGTTCAACAAAAAGGAAATAATTTGGAGTAGTTTTTTTTATTTCAGATTTGCGATTTTCAATTTTAATATCAATTATTTCCTTGAATAGATTTTCTTGAAAATCCCAAGTTTCTTTGTAATCTTTTAAACCTAATTCTAAAAGTTGAATATTTTTCATTAATTATTTGGATTATTATTAATTACAAGTGCTGCAATAACGCCAGGAATCCAGCCTAAGCAAGTTAAAATAAATACAATTAATATAGAGCCACAACCTTTATCAATTACTGCTAAAGGAGGAAATATTATACAAAGTAATACTCTAAAAAAGCCCATTTATCTTAATTTTACTATTTAATAATCTGTAATACAATTATATAACGATTGTGTCTTAAAATTGTAACAAACAAAAACATAGTTTTCAAAGGTCTTAAAAATAAATAATATCTACAACGATAAGCAATAAAGAGTAAATTTTTTTAGGCTATTTAAAAATAAGTTGTCCAACATTTTGTACATCTACGTCAACCATAGGAGGTTTATTATAGGAAATGACATTACCAACTGAATGAATGCCACCAGTTAAGCTTTCTAGAGGAAAAATTAACATGTCATTAGAGCTTACTTGATTTACATTAATATTATTTACTTTAAAATTTTCACCTTCAAAACGGGTGTTTCCATTTCCAAATTTAATATCTAAATTATTGGTGCTTCCAGTTAAATGTAATGTTGCTACTCCATTACTTAATATCCGAACATTAGTATTTTGAATAGATAAATTAAAATCACCAACTGCTAAATATTTTCGTTTGTCACCAAGTGACATTAAATAGATAGATGGATAGGTGAGCGTATTTGTTGAAGTAATATTTTGCTCTGATGCATTTCTAATTTCTGTTAAATTTGGAGAAGTAACATGAACTTTGGTAATGCCATAATCTCTAAAAAAATTACAAGTATTGTTGTTAATTAAAACTAAACGATTATTTACTACAGAAACATTAATATCCGGCATTAAATTTTTGCCAGTTTCCACCGTTACTTTTTGGATTGGACCATCTGTAATAATTAATTCAATTTTGTCATGAATTACAACTTTGGTAAAGTTATCTACAATAAATTCTTTTTGAATTATTTTACCAGTAGTTTGCAAGCAATTGCTAGCTTTTTCAGAGTTGCAACTAATACTTCCTATTAAAATAAAAATGTACAATATTCTTTTCATAAGTACTTTTAAAATTTATAACCTAACCCAATTTCTAATCCTTCCGCTCTAAATAAATTTGCTTTTAAGGTAACTTCAGAAAACAAATGTTCACTAATTTTATACTTAAATCCAAATCGTTCATAAATTCTACTAACATATGGAAAAGGATAATACGCATAATATCCAATTTGAGATATAAAAGCAAAATGATTTTGGGTTAGTTCGTGGCCAATAAAAATTCCAACTCTATTATAATCATTTTCATTATAATTTTCTCCAGAAGTTGTTTCCTCATTCTTTATGTATTCTTTTAAGAATTTAGAATTAAAATAATCTGTACCTAAGGTTATTGAGGAATAATTATTTATGCTTTTACTTCCATAAAATGTAAACGTATAAAAAGGAAATAAGCCGCTGTCCACTATTAAAGATTCGTTATAGCCAGTTCTAACCATTACATTATAATTCCATTTATCAGTTGTTTTTAAAATTAGTTCAGCATCTGATTTGGGTTTTTTAATAGTTGTATTTTGATATTTTAAACCAAGGTGAACCGAAACGGTATTTATACCCAAATTCGGGTTTTTAAAAGCGATATTTGAAAAATGTACTAAGCTAATTCCTGAAGAAATAGTAAGATTATTATTTAGGAAATAATTAAAATAATTTAATTTTAAAAATGCACTAACCAACAAATGAGAACCCAAGGCGAAATTTTGATTATTTGCAATGGTATTATAAGGCTTATTTGCATAGCCTAATCCAAAACCTGTAGTGAGTTTAAGGTTGTTCTTTAAGGAGTAAGTATAGTGTCGGTAACCTCCAATTGCCTTCCCTAAAATAGAAGAATTATAATTTAAATACAATAAGGAAAAACCTTTATCTGGATAATTATATAAGCTATTAAATTTAGAATTTTGATTGTTTTTGGCGTTTAATAAAACCATAAAACCATAACTATTTCCTTGAATAGCTTGGTTAAGAGATTTATCGTGTTCAATATTTTTACCAATAAAAAAATCACCCTCTATACTTTTAAAAAAAGAAGAGTTTTGTGCAGAAATGGAGCTGCTTAAAATTAAAAATAGTATGTAAATCTTTTGTTTCATATTACATTCTAATTCCAATTCCAAATTCAACCGTTTCCGCATTAGCTGCATGTGCTTTTAAACGAACGGTTGCAAACCATTTTTTATTAAAATATCGTTTTAAACCTAACGTTTCATAATAAACAGCTTGGTAAACGTAAGGTGTTTTTATATAATATGCGAGAGAGGTTTCTACAGATATTTTATTTATAAATAATTCATGGCCAATAAATAATCCGATTCTAGAAAATTCATGAGCCTTTTTTAAATGGGTTCTTTCAATTGTAGAATTGATTTTGTAAAAATCTTTTACTATAGGAGAAATATATAAGTCTAATCCAAACTGTAAAGCAGAAATTCTATTAATTCGTTTATCGGCATACACAGAAGCAACAAAAAAAGGTCGTTGTCCACTACCTATTATTTCGGATTCATTAATACCACTACGTACCGCTACATTTAACTTAATTGGTTCGGTAAATTTTTTAGATTCATTAGAAGGAATAAAAGAATTATTTTTGAGATTTGGATCTAAATCATAATTTAAACCTACTGTAAAAGCCCATAAATTAACGCCAGAATTTGGAGATTTCACATTAGAATTAGACGCATGAATAAAGGTTAAACCAGTGTTAAACCCAATTTTTTTAATAATGTTTTCGTGTTGATAGTATAATTTAAAATAGGTGCTTGAATTTAAATACGTACCAAATGCTGTATTTTTATTATTTGTTACTTTGTTATACGGGTGCGTATTATAGGCTAATCCAATTCCAGCCCTAACAATAAGTTGGTTTTTATGCAATCGGTTTAACAAATAAAAATTGTAATGTCCATAAACGGCATATAATTTTCCTAATATTTTAGAATGATAATCGTAATATCCTAATGAATATCCAAAATCTGGATAATTAAAATGTTCTTGCCATTTTTCTTCGCCAAAACTACGTTGGTTATAACTTATAATAACTCCTGTTGGATGCCCTTGTAAAAAAGCAGTTGCATCAGGATTGTGAGCAATAATATTTCCATACAAATAATCCGCTTGGATGTAAGTGGATTTTGTTTGCGCATAGTTTGACAAACTAATAAGTGTTAGTAATAAAAATAAAATCTTTTTCATTGATTAAAGCGAAACTAATTAAGTTTAAAATGAATTTGTTCTTTTTTTAATTTTTCTAATAATTCATTAGAAATATTCACTTTAAAACTTCTGCTTGGCATCGTTAATTTTAAATTTTCTTTGGGTTCAAAAATAGTAAATTGTATTGGTTTTTGACCTTCAAAATCTTTTAAAACAGTATTTATTTTTTTAATTTTATTTGTAGTAACATCGCTATTTAATAGATTGATTGTCAATTTTTTAGTGAATTGCTCTAATATGTCTGTTAAAAGTTGAACATTGGTAAATGAAAGACGAACATCTGTTTTATTCCAACTTGGGCGACAACTAATTTTCATATATAAAAAGGAATTCATCACTAAAAAGTGTCTGAATTTTAAATATTCTTCTCCAAAAATTCGAAATCCGTATGACCCAGAAAAATCTTCTAAAGTAAACATTGCCCAACCGTTTCCTTTCATATTAGTACGGTGCTCAACACTAGAAACAATTCCGCCAATAGCAACATCTTTATTAACTAAGGTTTCTAAATTTTCAAATTGGGATAGACGTGTTTTGCAGTAAGTTTCAATTTCTGTTTTAAAGTCGTCTAATGGATGGCCAGAAATATATATACCAATAACTTCTTTTTCTTTGGATAACTTTTCCATAATTCCCCAATTAGGACAAGAAGGTATTTCAGGTTCAGGAAACTGAACTTCCGAAGTTTCTCCAAATAAAGAAACTTGGGATGAGTTTTTATTATCTTGATATTTATTTCCAAATCTAATAGCTTTTTCAATAAAAGAAACATTGCGGTCATCTTTTAAAAAATATTGAGCTCTATTCGTAGAGGTAAAAGAATCTAATCCTCCAGCCAAAGCTAATCCGTCAAATGCTCTTTTAGTAACGGTACGCAAATCTACTCGTTTAGTTACATCAAAAATGGAATTAAAATTTCCATTTTTCTTTCTTTCATCTACAATTGCAGCTACAGCACTTTCACCAACGCCTTTAATTGCACCCATTCCAAAGCGTATAGCACCTTGTTTATTAACAGCAAATTTATAATACGATTCGTTTATGTCAGGTCCTAAAACCTCTATTTCAGCACGTTTACATTCTTCCATAAAAAAAGTAACTTGCTTAATGTCTCTCATATTATTTGAAAGCACTGCTGCCATAAATTCCGCTGGATAGTGTGCTTTTAAATAGGCAGTTTGATAGGCAATATAGGCATAGCAAGTAGAATGCGATTTGTTAAAGGCATAAGCGGCAAAAGCCTCCCAGTCTTTCCAAATTTTTTCTAATGTTTCTTTTGGATGATTATTGGCAATACCACCTTTAAGAAACTTAGGTTTAAGTTTTTGAAGTAATTCAAAAATCTTTTTTCCCATAGCCTTTCGCAATTGATCTGCTTCACCTTTGGTAAAGTTTGCTATTTTTTGGGAAAGTAACATTACTTGTTCCTGATACACCGTAACACCATAAGTCTCTTTTAAATACTCTTCCATTTCAGGTAAATCGTATTCAATAGCTTCTTCTCCGTGTTTACGCATAATAAACAACGGAATATATTCCATTGGTCCTGGTCGATACAAAGCGTTCATGGCAATTAAATCGGCAAATTCGGTTGGTTTTAAAGACTTTAAATGTTTTTGCATTCCTAAAGATTCGTACTGAAAAACACCAACAGTTTCTCCTTTTTGAAACAGTTCAAAAGTTTTAATATCATCTAAAGGAAAATCATCAGGAATTAATTCTTTCCCGTGAATTGCTTTTATAATTTTAATGGTGTCTTTTATTAGCGTTAAAGTTTTTAAGCCTAAAAAGTCCATTTTAAGTAATCCTGCACTTTCCACAACACTATTATCGTATTGCGTAACGTACATATCAGAATCTTTAGCAGTTCCTACAGGAATTAAATTGGTAATATCTTCTGGAGTTATGATAACTCCGCAAGCATGAATTCCAGTGTTTCTAACCGTGCCTTCAAGTTTATGAGCTTGATTAATGGTGCGAGCTTCTAAGTCATTTCCTTCGGATAGTCTGATTAATTCGGTAACACAATCGTAATCTTCTTTACGAAGCTCTTTTATTTTTGTTTTGCTTTTTTCGTCCTCACCAAAGATGTTTTTTAGTTTAACATTTGGAATAAGTTTTGCAATTCTATCAGCATCAGAAAGAGGCAAATCTAATGCTCTGGCAGTATCTCTTATAGAAGATTTAGCAGCCATGGTGCCATAGGTTACTATTTGTGCAACTTGATTTGCACCATATTTTTCTATAACAAAATCTAAAACTTTTTGTCTTCCTTCGTCATCAAAATCAATATCAATATCGGGTAAAGAAACACGATCAGGATTTAGAAACCGCTCAAAAAGGAGGTTGTATTTAATTGGGTCAATATTGGTTATCCATAAACAATAGGCAACCACAGAACCCGCAGCAGAACCACGTCCAGGACCAACAGAAACTCCCATTTTACGTGCCTCTAAAATAAAATCCCAAACAATTAAAAAGTAACCAGGATAGCCAGTTTTTTTAATAATTTCAAGCTCAAAGCTTATTCGTTCTTCTACTTCTTTGGAAAGGTTTTCTCCGTATCTTTTTTTAGCACCTTCAAAAGTTAAATGTTTTAAATAACTGTTTTCTCCTCTAACGCCCCCATCTATTTTATCTTCCGAATTTTCGAATTCGTTAGGTATATTAAATTTTGGAAGTAAAACATCGCGTTCTAAATCGTAAATTTCAATTTGATCTGTAATTTCTTGAATATTTGTTATAGCTTCAGGAATGTTAGAAAACAACATTTTCATTGCTTCTTGCGACTTAAAATAATATTCCTCATTTGGTAATCCGTTTCGGTAACCTCTTCCTCTGCCTTTAGGAGTAGCAAATTTTTCGTTTTCTTTTACGCATAATAAAATGTCGTGAGCTTCTGAATCTTCCTGATTGGTGTAAAAAGTATTGTTTGTAGCAATTAACTTTATATTGTGTTTTTTAGAAAATTGAATAAGCACTTCATTAACGTGGTTTTCATTTTCTTGTTGATGACGCATAATTTCTAAATAGAAATCCTTTCCAAACTGTTCTTTCCACCATAATAAAGCTTCTTCCGCTTGGTTTTCACCAATATTTAATATTTTATTGGGTATTTCGCCGTTTAAATTTCCAGATAATACAATTAAATCATCTTTATATTTCTTAATTATCTCTTTGTCAATTCTTGGTACATAGTAAAATCCTTCGGTGTTAGAAAGAGAAGACATTTTAGCTAAGTTATGATAACCATTTCGGTTTTTTGCTAAAAAAACTATTTGGTATCCATTGTCTTTATGTGTTCTGTCTAAATGATTTTCACAAACATAAAATTCAGAACCAACAATTGGTGTAATCGTATTTTTTTCTTTTTCTTGTTCCGATTTGGATTCATTAAATGTAACAACAGTTTTGTTATAGTTTATAGCATCTCTAATAAAATAATAGGAACTCATCATGTTGCCAATATCCGTAATAGCAACTGCAGGCATATTAAATTCAATTGCCTTATTAATTAGTTGTTGAACATTAGATGTAGATTGAAGAATTGAAAATTGAGAGTGACAATGCAAATGAGAAAAGGAAGCTTTTTTTAGCTCATTACTAAAAGCAATGTTTTTTGAGTTTTCCTTGGATTTATTCTGAGTTTCTTCTTTTAATTTTTTACTAGCATTTTTAAGGTTTACATGCTTTAACCCAATAACTTTAATTGGAGTTGGGTTTATGGTTGTAAATTGTTGAAAATAATCAGAATCAGCTTTAAGCTGTTCTAATGTATAAGCTTTTTGACGAATTAATTCTAAAAAACAGCGCGTAGTTGCTTCAACATCGGCTGTCGCATTATGAGCTTCACCAAAAGGAGTGTTAAATAAATGCTGATGTAATTCTGTTAAAGTAGGTAGCTTAAATCTCCCATACCTACCACCAGATAATTTGCATATGTTAGCGGTAACTTCTGTACAAGTATCTAGTACAGGCATTTCATTTAAAGGGGAAGTAATTTTAGTTCTGTAAAATTCGCAACCCATTATATTTAAGTCAAAATTCACATTTTGGCCAACAATAAATTTTGCTTTTGAAATAGCTTGATTAAAAATTTCTAAAACCGTTTCTAATTCTTCACCATTTTTTGTTGCTAATTGGGTAGATATCCCATGAATTTGTTCTGCATCATAAGGAATGTTAAACCCGTTTGGTTTAATTAAAAAATCTTGATGTTCCACTAAAACACCAAATTCATCGTGCAGTTGCCAAGCTATTTGAATGCATCTTGGCCAATTATCTGTGTCTGTAATTGGTGCATTCCAACGTTTTGGTAATCCGGTAGTTTCGGTGTCAAAAATTAAAAACATGTAAATTTATTTTGGTGTAAAAATGAGTTTTTAAAAGTATAAATTTAAAGAAAGATTTAAGATGAAATATGCTATTATTTATTAACAAAGTAAAACAAGATGATATATTTTTTGGATAGGTGATTGTAATATTTCAATAAATGATTTTTAGGAGTTAATTGCCTGAAAATTAAATAAAATATATAAAAATAGCGATGGTTAAATTAAATTATCTATGTATATTTGCAAACTTAAAATTTATAACCAAGGTCGAGAACCTTAAAAATTAAAACAAAATGCCAGTAAAAATTAGATTACAAAGACACGGTAAAAAAGGAAAACCATTCTATTGGATAGTAGCAGCAGACGCTCGTGCAAAAAGAGATGGTAAATACTTAGAAAAAATTGGAACTTACAATCCAAATGTAAATCCAGCAGCAATTGATTTAGATGTTGATGGAGCAGTTAAATGGTTGCAAAATGGTGCACAACCTACAGACACGGCAAAAGCAATTTTATCTTATAAAGGAGCAATGCTAAAAAATCATTTAGTAGGTGGTGTTAGAAAAGGAGCTTTAACTGA
>JGI24024J18818_10000687_pt1 | contig 13243 bp, 11 predicted proteins | sample Cruoilmetagenom2_FD_18818 | JGI IMG/M metagenome (IMG submission 18818) | reverse complement strand
GAAACGGAATGCTGATCCGGGATTTTTCCTGTTTTGAACGGACGGATCGCTTAAGTGATTTCGTTTTTGATAAAACCGGAACCATCACCCGCGGTCAATGGGAATTGATTCGGGTCGTCATTCGCGAACCGTTTTCGAAAGAGGATATATTGGCTTTGGCCACAGGCCTTGAAAAAGATTCTGACCATTACATCGCCCTGGCCATTCAACGTTATGTCAAGGCACAGGGTATTTCTCCTGAGACCATTCAAAATATTACGGTTTGTGATAATGGTGTGGCCGGCTATTTTGACCGAAAAAAAATAAAACTAGGCTCATTGGATTTTTTGCAGCCGGTATTTTTAACAGATAGTGGAAATCAACCGTTCATTGATGCACCAATTGATGCATCGGATGATGAGAATACCTCACGGGTCTATATGGGGATTGATGATGTTCCGGCGGCAGTGTTTGAATTTGGTGATCGAGTCAAGGATGGTGCCGCCGAGACGATCAAAACCCTCCATATCATGGGGTATGCCACGGCCTTGATTTCCGGCGATGGAGATCGGACCACCCGATTAATCGGTCGTAACGTCGGCATCGGCAAATCCCTCGGCGGGATGTTGCCGACAGCCAAGGCCGAGTTTGTCCGGGATTTGAAAAAAAGCGGGCATGTCGTGGCCATGGTGGGAGACGGTATCAACGATGCACCGGCCCTGGTGCAATCGGACTTGGCGCTGGCCGTCCACGGCGGTCACTTGCTGGGAAAAGAAGCAGCGGATGTGTCCCTGATGCGGGGTGATCCGCGCCAGGTTCTGGACTTTCTTGAACTGGCCAAAAAGGTAAACCGGAAAATTCAACAGAATTTTATCGGCGCCTTTCTCTACAATATCATCAGCATCCCGATTGCCATAAGCGGGTTGCTGACACCGCTGGTGGCCGTGAGCGCCATGCTGTTAAGCAGCTTGAGTGTTATCGGCAATACGTTGCTGTTGATCAAAGGAAAGAATGGATAAAATGTTTTCGCCACCAAGACTCCAGGACACGAAGTTTAATTATAATAACCATTTATTCTTTGTGTCTTAGTGCCTTTGTGGCTATTCTTTTCGGTTTATCCAGATTAGGATTATGGACGATACTTCCATAGACATAAATATCGATAACGCCGAAGTTGCCAAGTTTACGTCCCGGGAAACCCTCTGGTGGGACCGGAACGGTGATTTCAAGGCCCTGCACGACATCAATCCGGTGCGGATCGATTATATATGGAAGCGGGCCGGCCTTTCCGGAAAATCAGTGCTGGATGTGGGGTGCGGAGGAGGCATCCTGTCCGAAGCCCTGGCCCATAAAGGAGGCCGGGTCACCGCTATCGATTTGTCCCAGCCGGCACTTTCGGTGGCAAAGACCCATGGACGCCAGTCCGGACTTTTCATTGATTATGCCTGCATCACCGCCGAAGGGTTGGCCGAATCAGCCGAGGGGTATTTTGATATCGTTACCTGCATGGAGCTGGTGGAGCATGTCCCGCATCCCGAGTCATTGGTCCGGGCCTGTGGCCGGTTAATCCGGCCGGGTGGCGATATTTTTTTTGCCACCATTAACAGAACACCGGTGGCATATTTACTGGTGATCCTGGCTGCTGAATATGTCTTTGGTATTGTCCGTAAAGGAATGCACAGCTATCGAAAATTTATTCGGCCGGTGGAGTTGGAAAACTGGGCCGGTGGGGCCGGGCTGGACCTTCAGGATTTGTCCGGCCTGCGATATATCCCCTTTATTCGAAAAAGTGCCTTGTGCCGAAGCGTCTCTATGAACTATATAATGCATTTTAGAAAACATGAAAAAAATAGCCACTAAGACACGAAGGCATAAAAAATGGCATCAATAGAATTATATTATGATCTTCGTGACTTGGTGGCTGATTTAATAATAAAAAAGGACAATCAATGGCAGTTTGGGAAAATATCGAGTGGTTTGACGCCCGAAAAAGAAAAGAGCAGCTGGACGAACATATAGAGCGTACCGGTGTGGCTCGATTCGGTAATAATAAGGTCAAAAGATCGGAAAAGGTGAATACGGTTGCCGGTCATTTTAACCGGGTGGCACCTAAATACGACTTGATGAATTCAATCCTGAGCATCGGGTTGCAGCATGTCTGGAAGCGCGCTTCCGTACGGCTGATGAATATACGACCGGGTGATCGAGTTATCGACGTATGCGGCGGTACAGGCGATCTGGCCGTTCTATCTGCCGGGCAGGCGGGATCTTCTGGGCAGGTGGTGATTTATGACTTCAACCGGGCCATGATGAATGCCGGGTGCGCTAAAACCAGCTCGGGGATGGGAATTGCTCCCATCATGCATGTCCAGGGAGATGCGGAATGCATCGCCTTTCCCGATGACACCTTTGAAGCCGCCATGGTCGGTTTCGGCATTCGTAATGTGACCCATCTTCAAAAAGGATTCAGTGAGATGCATCGCGTCCTTCGGCCCGGTGGTAAAATAATGTGTCTGGACTTTTCGAAACCCACCAATCCATTTTTTCGGGGTCTGTATGATTTTTATTCTTTCAACGTCATGCCATTTCTGGGTGGTCTGATCGTCGGATCAGCGCAATCCTACGCCTGTTTATCGGAAACCATCCGCATGTTCCCGCTTCCCGATGAGTTATCGGCGATTTTGGAAAAAATCGGGTTTGAACAGGTCCATTATAAAAGAATGACCAACGGGATTGCCGTAGTTCATATCGGGATAAAATTATAAGATCCAACACAAAGTGCAATCATGAACTCCAGGGAAAGCTGGAGCAATTTACGCTTATTTTTCATGGCTATTTTATGCGATGAATTAAAACGATAGGTGTTAAAAAACGAGGAAATATATTTGGTGGCCTCCCACAGGGAATTGAGATCCTATGAATTTTATACAGAGCTGGCTAATCTCCATATTGAGGGCGAACTTAAGCAGATACTCCTTAAAATGGCCAATGAGGAATTGAAGCACAAAGAAAAAATGGAATATTTATATGCCAATACGGCCTTTCCGCAAACATCTGGCGGCTAAAAGGTCTTTCCTGTCAAAGGATAATTTATTGCTTTTATCCCTTATTCAACGAGATCATCAGTGTGCTTCAGGGCTAAAGGGATCATCAAAAGCAGCCTTTTCCGGATTGCGGGGACCGCTTTTCATTACCTGACCGGGCAACGTATACCCGAGTCGCTTTTCCAATAACCGGGCGGCCTGGAATGATTTTCGATAAATCAATGCCGGTCATTACCCCCATATCTGCTAACATAAAAACAACATCTTCAGTGGCGAGGTTCCCTGACGCCTGTGGCACATAAGGACAACCGCCGATACCCCCCAGGGCTGTGTCAAAGCGAGTGACGCCCGCTGTCAGAGCCGCCAGCAGGTTCGCCATGGCAATCCCGCGGTTGTTGTGAAAGTGAAGAATCAATTCCGCATCTGAAAATCGTTTCCGGAATTTATCCACTAGATTGGCGATCCGAATCGGCGTGGCCATGCCGGTAGTATCGGCCAGGGACACTGATACCGCCCCTTTTTCAAGATAGGCCTTTACAATATTGAATACATCGGCGGAAGGCACATCACCCTGGTAAGGACAGCCGAAGGCCACGGCAATAGCACCGATAACCGGTACAGCATGCTGCCGGGCCAGGGAAAAAATACCATCCAGGTCGTCCAGGGATGCATCGATCCCACGGCGAACATTGGCCCGATTATGGGCTTCGGTAGCCGAGATAACCACCACCAGCTGGTCGGCGCCGGCAGCCAGTGCATTTTCGGCCCCCTTCATATTCGGCACCATGGCCGCATGGGTAACCCCTTGTCGAGATACACCGGCCATGACTTCCGCCGCATCTTTTAGCTGGGGAATCGCCTGGGGGCTGACAAAGGAGGTGGTTTCGATTTCGGTGACGCCGGCCTCGATTATGGCATTAATGACATCCAGCTTGTCCACCGTGGAAAGAAATGTCTTTAACGACTGAAACCCATCCCGGGGGCCAACCTCTCGGATGCTTACTTGTCGGGGGAAATCCATCATCTGCCTTCTCTTCTTCTGCGCCTTATCGAGGATTATGGACATTCGATTATAATTGCCATCATTGGAGAGGCATATCAATATGTATTAAAGGGTTTTGTCAACGCATTGTTTAGACAGATAACACCGGGTCATCTTGGACAACATAATCGTCTATCGACGTCATCCTCCACGAATGTAGCTTCCGGCGAATAAAATTGTTAGCCGTTTAGTATTGAAAGGCAATATTGACAATGACATCGGCATCCTGTATTTGGGTTTCAACCGTAATCTGCGGTAGGAATTATGATTGCGCTATAGAAAAACGCCCAATAAACAATAAAAAACAAACGACAAATCAGCGCTTAAGAGGATTCTCGTGTTCCAAACGGAAGTTGACGATCATATCCAGACAATCCGCGCCTTGAGAAACATTGAACCTGAGATCAAGCAGGCGGCCGATATCCTGACGGAATCGATTCGACGGGGGGGTAAAATCATCATTTGCGGGAATGGCGGATCGGCCGCTGACGCCCAGCATTTTGCCGGTGAGATTGTCGGTCGGTATCGAATGGAACGTCAAGCCTGGCCGGTCCTAGCCTTGAGTACAAACCCTGCTACGCTCACTGCCATCGCCAACGATTACGATTTCAGCGATGTATTTGCACGGCAAGTGGAAGGATTTGGCCAGTCCGGGGATGTGTTCCTGGGGATATCAACCTCGGGCAATTCAAAAAATATCATCAAGGCGACGATGACCGCCAAGACACATCGGATGGTCACCCTTGGGCTGCTGGGTGGCAATGGCGGCGCACTGCGTGCCCATGTCGATCTGGCCCTGACCGTACCTTCCTCAGAGACACCCAGAATCCAGGAAGCACATATATTCATACTTCATTACCTTGCCGGCTGCATTGAAAAAAACCTGACACCACAGGCGTGATTATGAAGCCAAAAATCGATTTGCCTGATTTTTCTAGCGTGAATTTACTCGTTCTCGGCGATATTATGCTGGATGAATATATCTGGGGGAACGTGGAACGTATCTCTCCGGAAGCACCGGTTCCGGTAGTCAAAGTTACCGATATAACCTACCGGTTGGGTGGCGCTGGTAACGTTTCGGCCAACCTGGCCGGTTTGGGGTGCATGGTCAACGTAATGGGTGTGGTGGGAAAGGATACCTTCGGGAAAAATATCGACCAATTATTGAAGAAAAAATCCATTTCCAATCATTCGATTGTGACCGATGCTTTTCCGACAATCCGAAAGACCCGGGTAATGGGTGTGGGTCAGCAATTGGTACGAATTGATCGTGAAAATCCGGAGAAGATTCAGGATCGCGACTATGAGCGGCTTTGGCGAATATTTAAAGAGAACGTAATAAAGGCGAACGCGGTTGTACTTTCAGACTATGGAAAGGGCGTCCTGCAGATATTTTTTGTCAAGAAGTGTATCGAATATTGTCAGGCCAAGCGCCTTCCGGTGTTTGTCGATCCCAAGGCAGATGATTGGGATAGATACCGNGGGGCGACATGTGTAACTCCGAATGAAAGGGAACTATCCAATATACAACNCGGATTGGATATGGGCGATGATTCGCTTCGAACGAATGGAGCGATAGTTAGAAAAGCCTTCGGTTTCGACTGGCTGCTGGTTACCCGGGGAGACAAAGGCATGATNCTCTTTCAAGAAGGGAATGACGTGGTATCGGTTCCCGCCCGGGCCAAGGAAGTTTTTGATGTTTCCGGTGCCGGTGATACCGTGATTGCCGTATTGGCAGCATCTTTTTGTGCCGGATGTTCGATGCCCCGATCCATGGAACTCGCCAATATTGCTGCAGAAATAGCTGTAAGCAAGATCGGGACCCATCCGATCTCATTGAGTGAACTTCACAACGCCCTAAGAATATCAAACGAAGGGCCCCAGCACAAAATTTGTTCGATTCAGCAGGGAACGTCCATGATCGAAGACTGGCGTAACCAGGGAGAAGTGGTTGTATTTACAAACGGCTGTTTTGACCTTCTGCATACCGGTCATATCCATCTCCTCCAAGCCGCCGCCAAGGAGGGAGATCGGCTCATTGTGGGATTGAATACGGATGCTTCAATCCGGAAGATTAAAGGTCGTTCGCGACCGGTCCTTGCCGAGCAGGATCGGGCCGCCATCCTGGCCGCCCTGGAATGTGTCGACATGGTCGTGCTTTTTTCCGAAAAAACCCCGATCGTACTGATCCAGGCATTCAGGCCGGATGTAATTGTCAAAGGCCAGGATTACCGCACGGAAGAGGTTGTCGGGGCCGCGTTGGTGGAAAGCTGGGGAGGTAAAATCGTCCTGTTTCCGCTTGAAAAAGGCAAAAGTACGAGTTCTCTGATTAAGAGTATCTCCAATGCCGAGCCTGCAAGCATCGAACAATGATTAAGGCTGCCTTTCTGGATCGTGATGGGGTGGTTAATGTAGATAAAGGCTATGTATACAAGATAGATGATTTTCAATTTATTGAGGGCATATTTGATTTATGCCGCTTATTTCAGGATCGTCAGTATAAAATTGTCATTATTTCCAACCAGTCAGGTATAGCCAGAGGATACTATACCATTGATCAGCTTAAAGAATTAACCGGCTGGATGCGGAATCGATTTGAGGATCAGGACGTATTTATTTCAAAATTTTACTTTTGTCCTCATCATCCTGTCAATGGAATCGGCAAGTTTAAAAAGGAGTGCAATTGTCGTAAACCGAACCCGGGAATGATATTACGCGCCCAAAAAGAATTGCAATTAAACCTGGGAAAAAGCCTGCTGGTCGGCAATCAATTAAGTGACATCGATGCCGGTAAAAATGCCGGTGTCATCCGGAAGTATTTAATCGGTCCAAAAGACAAATTTAAAAATGATCCTGCCAACTGCGACGTTTTTGAAAATTTAATTGCGCTTACGGATTTTTTAGCCGGGGTGAGAAAGTAACGCTTTGTACAACAAATACAGGGGAAGTAATTATACTTGATAAACCCGTAAAAAGTCCAAAATCCATTCAAAGCGTCATTTCGGTGAAGGCCGGAATCCATTGATATCATTATGTTCTGGATACCGGATCAAGTACGACATGACTAATTCGGACTTTTTATGAAACAATCAAGCTCAGCATTCTTTTAAATGGACGTCGATATCCGTTTCTTAAAAACTCCCAGTGCATCGTGAAGCATCCACCGGATAAAGACCTGCTTTTCACGTGAGATTAACTGCTGGTAGGATTCATAATCGGAATGCGAAGAAGCCAACGTTGGAAGAGAGGCCAGGCAAAGGGGCTTAATTTGATCAAATTGCTGGACAATAGCCACGAGGGGGTCTTGCAGGCAGGGATGGCTCTCCAACCAGCCAAGCCTTCGCATCATTTCAAACCGACCGTGATCGGCGAGAAACATGTGGATATCGACGACGATGAGTTTTTGGTGATTATCCAGGTAGAAAAAATCATCGGCCTTGCCATAATCAAGGATCCCCATGATCAGTTCATAGAATAGTTTGGTACTGGCATCTCCCGGCTGGGCGAGTAGATACAAGACCTTATCGGAAAGATCCGTAAACCGCGAATTCAGGCCAAACGATTCACCAAGATGCTTCTCCCAGAAGCCATAAACCCTTTTTTTAAAAACCTGATGCCGGTAATCGCTGAGATTGACTATTTTATCCATCGAATCGGCCTTTTAATATCACCTCCGCCGAGCATACATATTCTTACATATTACCGTTTCCGGGATAAACGTGCAATGGTAAACCACGGATAAAGATGAACACTGAACATATAAAACCGAAACTCATCGTTATCAGCGGTCCCACCGGAATCGGCAAAACCGCCGTGGCCATTGCCGTGGCCGAGACGTTCGGNGGTGAAATCATCGGAGCTGATTCCATGCAAATCTACCGGTATATGGACATCGGTACAGCTAAACCCACTGCCGAAGAACAGACCCGAGTAACCCATCATATGATCGATGTAACGAATCCGGATGAAAATTTCGATGCGGCGAGATACGCCCGCATGGCCCGCGCATGCGTGCATAAACTTGCCCAAAATAACATTCTTCCGATTATTGCGGGAGGCACCGGGCTTTATATTAAGGCCTTATTATACGGACTCTCTTCAGAGGCAATCGCCGATAAGGTGGTGCGCAACCGCCTGAAAAACGAGGCAACCACGAAAGGCAGCCGGTTTCTCCACAAGCGCCTGGCATCGCGTGACCCATCGGCCGCCAAACGCATCCACCCCAATGATACCTTCCGCATCATCCGTGCGCTTGAAGTGTACGAAATCACCGGCCGACAGATGTCGTCCATTCAGACGGCCCACCGGTTCGGCGACCATCTGTTTGATGCATTGAAGATCGGCCTGTGCATGGATCGGGAGGCCCTTTACACGCAAATCGACCGACGGGTAGAAGATATGATAGCGACCGGACTGGTCGATGAAGTAAAAGGACTTCTTGGCCGAGGATTCGACCCTGAAATCAAGGCCATGCAATCCATCGGTTATCGACACATCACTTCATTTCTCCAAGGGAAGCTTTCAAGGGAGGAAGCGATCCGGACAATGAAACGGGACACCCGCCGTTACGCCAAGCGGCAGATGACCTGGTTCAAAAGGGTCCCGGATATAATCTGGGTTGCCCCTGATAATCAGGATCGCATCTTTAAAAAAATTGCCGCATTTCTTGGCGAAGATCGAATTCGATGAGCACGTAATGCATACTTCGAGGGCAGCGACGTAGCGAGACCTTTGAAAAACGGCCCTTGAACGCTCCTCGACTTATTCAGCGGATTCCACCGATTCAACCGGAATCGTTACGACGGGTACCGATGCGGTTTTAACTACCTTTTCGGCCACGCTGCCAAAGGGAAAAATCCCCTTCTCCCCCTGTGTGGTCATCACCACCATATCCACCTGCTCGGCCTCGATCAATTTCAATATTTCTTCCGCCGGATCTCCAATTTTGACATGCTTGATGTAGAGGGGACAGCCGTCCAGGTACTTGCTGCAAATTTGATCCAGCCTTTTCTGGCCCGTTTTCTGCTCCCACTGGACGATTTTATCGATATGGCTTCGGTCGAATTCCCCGTACCAGCTCTCATGATGGGCAATGTCCTCCACCACATGGAGCACATGAATTTCCGCCTGATATTTAGTTGCCAAAGATTCGATATAATCCAGAGCCGATTGAGCACTATGGGAAAAATCGGTGGGCCATAATATTTTTTCGATATTCTTCATGAAGTCACCTCTATTATTATTTCAAGTGGACTTTTCTCATTAAATTTCCCCTGATTCCGTGAGGGAGATTGTTATCGTCACAACGTATTTCTATTAAAACGGCATACATGTGATGATTACTCGGTGTTATCAGGATTTAATCATAGATTTAAAAAAACCGTTAAATCAAAAAAACGGGAATAAACCCGATAATTTAAAAAAATAAGCACCCACTGGTCATTGTCTACTTGTAATTAATATCGTCTGATATGCTTACATCTCGCCATGACCAGCCGTTTCACAGATATGAACTTGACAGATTTAACATAACTGCATAAAAATACAGGCTACTTTTAAAGGATCGCCGCGTTCGGTAAATATAAACAACCCATTAATCGATATGAATCCAAAAACCTGTGTCAGCCCATCAGGNAATTTTGTCTACGGGATCCACAAGCCGGNTTTCGAGGTTCAAAATCTGCGGCAAACCNANGAAATAGATACGCTGGGTCTGGATGAAAATCAATCGGCCGTTGATAACCGGGTCAATTTTCCCGCCGGTTCCGTCGATGTTCCCCGAGCGAACTGGATCTTTGAAATTCCCAACGCGTTCCCCTTTCGAGGGACCACTTATATTGCCAAACGTTGGGCTGACCGGAAGGCAGGCCGCCCGGAGTTGATCCGCTTACCGGAACCACCAGAAATGTCGGTGAGTGAATCCCTTGGAAAATGGATAGCTGCGCGGGATAATTCCGACACCTTCCTTAACAAAATCTTCGAATCCATGCCGGAGCCCCTGCAACTGGCCNCGGCNGTCAACACCACGGATCCGGAAGACCTTGTCCGGCTGGCACATATCAGTTGCCGGTTTGTACTCGATCCGACAGNTANCTATCCTGCCGGCCTGATATTCAAGACACGATCCGACGGCAAAAAAACACCGGTCATCCACAACCATGCCTTATTCGAAGCCGTGGCCAACAATCCTCATCTACCTGATATGTATAAAAAAATAATGGTGCTTAAACCCGGTATCCAGGGCACCAGTGAAATCGTGGGGGAATGGCATAGAGCGAAAAACCACAGCCACGTCTATGAATACCTGCGAAAAAACAGCTATATTCCCTGGGGTCACTATGCCGCCAACATGGCCGACGACGCGATCCGCTACCGAATTGAAGACCTGACGATGGATGACATGATCGGGTTGCGGCATTTGTATTACCAGCGCACCTGTGTCCGGATGGCCGATCAAATGGGTTTGTCAAATGACGTCAAGAAAAATAGACTGACCGTTGATCAGCTCGAACAACTCCGCCTAAAAATTTATCATGACCTATCCAAAGAGAACGCACAACACAAGGTAATGTTTAACCGGACGTTGTGGGGCTGGAATTTCGGTTTTGATTTTGCACCCAGCAAGTACCGCTTGCACGCATCCCACCAGCAGGTTCACCAGCAGTACGCCCTTCTCCCGAATGCGATTATTACCGATGATGAAATGGCATCATCTACCGGAGCCTTCCCAATTTATGGATACGGCAATCTTGTCGAGGATTTTATCCGGTCCTTCCATCGCCGGACAGGGAAGTCCTTTTTCGACTGCTATGTTCGGGCGATCCTTAACAATCGCCGGATGGACGGCAACAAGAAAGGACCAGACAGCTTAATCGTTTATAAAGACGATCGGGTCATCGTTTTTGTTCCCAAGGCTCAAACCTCCCAATGGGAACTGCAGCTGATAACGCTGGCACCGATAGGAAATATCCTGGAAACGGATACAGCCACCCGAAAGGCCATCGACCGGGCTATTTATTATACAACCAAAACCCTTGGGGCCATGGGCGCTCGGATGATCACCAGCATCGAAATCTCCAAACGCTTCGATGCACCGAATCTTGATCAGCGCCTGCTCTATTCCTTCTTACCCCGGCTGCCCGAATCTCCCGGGGCCTTCAGCGAAGCCCAGCTGCGCTGGATCAACGGCCATTATCCTGAAGATTTTGCCGCCGCTTGCCGGAATCAAGCGAGTGAAGCAAATTTTCCTTTGCTTGAACACGAGAGAATGCAATGAAACTTGATGAGATTCGGAAAAAGATAGATAAAATCGACCGAGAGCTGTTGGTATTGCTCCAGGAACGGATGGGGCTGGCGTTAAGAACGAAGAAGTTTAAGACGTCGATAAGCGATCCGAAACGGGAAAAGGATGTGCTCGCCCGAATCGACCGGATGGATTTGCATCTCGTGGAACGGACGTTTATTCATCACCTGTTGCAGACCATCATGAAAGAAAGCAAAAGGCTCCAGAAAGAAGATCGTCCGCTGGTTGCCTTCCAGGGAGAGCATGGTGCTTACGGTGAGCTGGCGGCCCGGAACCTCGTTCCCGGCGGGGCCTATATCCCTTGCATGGAATTTACCGATGTATTCCACGGGGTTGAAAACGGTAATCTGGATATGGGCGTGGTCCCCGTGGAAAACTCCCTGGAAGGAGCCGTCACCCAGGTGAATGATCTCTTAACCAGCACAAATCTTAAAGTCGTCGGTGAGTCTATCATCAAAGTAAACCATTGTCTTATCGCGTTAAAGTCCACCGGTTTTAAGGAAATCCGCCAGGTTTTTTCCCACCCTCAGGCCTTGGCCCAGTGCCGAAATTCTTTAGCACGTCATAATCTGGAACCCCGCCCCTATTACGATACGGCCGGCGCGGCCAAAATGCTGGCAAGGGAAAATCCCAAGGCCACGGCCGCCATCGCCAGCGANNTATGTGCCGANTTNTANGATCTGGCNGTTCTTGAAACAGATATAGCCGATGGGCCTTCCAACTCCACCCGGTTTTTATTGCTGTCAAAAGAAGCGTATCAAGAAGGGGGCGATAAAACCTCCATCATCTTTGCCACACCTCATCAGGCCGGCCGGCTCTACACTGTCCTGGGTCTGTTTGCCGAGGCGGATATCAATTTAACCCGAATTGCTTCCATGCCGCTTCGATCGGATCCGGGTAATTACAGTTTTTTTCTCGACTTTGAGGGGTCCCAGAAAGACCAAAAGGTCAGGAATGTGCTAAAGCAAATGGATAAATTGACCATTACCCTGAAAAATTTGGGAAGTTATCCGGCTTCAAAAAATAAAACCGGCTGATATCCTGCTTGACAGGCCGAAGCTGATTTGAGATGGTCGCAAAATTAAACAATCATGTCCCGAAACGAGAGGTACCATTCATGTCAAAATTCGGCGGCGGAAATTGATCAGCCTACGGTGGAAAAGATTGCGTATCCGAAATAAAATGTGCGTATTGCTTTTCATTGCCCTTCTCGTCTCCTTTCAATCGTCCCCGGCGTTCGGAGACTTAAAAAATAACATTCTGCTTGAAAGTCATTTGCCAACGACCTGGTCGGAGATCGCAACTGAACGTGATGACTACCGGTTGGCCGCCACAGCTATGGCCTTGGAAAATATCAAAAATGACCAGCCACAGCCAGTGGCGATCAACATCCCCCTTGATCCCGATCGAAGCGTATTTAATATTCCCGAAGGCCGTTTGTTCGGCAGATATACCTTTCTCGCCCGGGACACGGGCTTTCTTATCATTCCGGCGGCGATTATCATCGGTGGGTTGTATTATGCCCCGGAAAGTGTTTCCAACTGGTCTAAAGAAGACAAAGATAACTCTTTGAGTGATCTGGGTGATAAGTGGTGGGACAATGTTTCCAATGGGCCGGTATGGGATGAAGATGACTTGTGGCTGAACTTGATTGCCCACCCCTACTGGGGCGCCACCTATTATCTACATTCGCGCCATTATGCATACAGCAAGTGGGAGTCGTTCTGGTATTCCTTTTTTGTCTCTAACGTCTTGTATGAATATGGTGTGGAAGCCTTTGCCGAAAAGCCGTCCATCCAGGACTTGATTTTAACGCCCGTCGGCGGCTGGCTGGTGGGCGAATTTGTTTTTTTACCCATCGAAGCAAAAATCATA
>JGI24024J18818_10000686_pt1 | contig 13246 bp, 10 predicted proteins | sample Cruoilmetagenom2_FD_18818 | JGI IMG/M metagenome (IMG submission 18818) | reverse complement strand
ATTTCGGTGACAGCTTTTACTATTTCTGATCCATCCCAGAGGGAATTTGTTCGCCAGCAAATCGCGTTTTATGCTTCAACTCCATCATACCGACCTGTTATGGCACTGCATGGCTGGGAAAAAACAGCAGAAGGCTTGTCAGCTTCTGCCGCGCGAGGTAAATGGGAGGAAATACCGGGAATGATTACTGATGAAATGCTGGAGATATTTGCTACAATCGCGGTATCGGATGAGCTGCCTGCTGCTCTGAAAAATCGTTATACTGGTATCGCTGATCGTCTGAGCTTATATTCACCGTTCGCACCAGATGAGGTTTCCGTATTTTGGAAAAACTTTGTTAAAGCCTGGAAATGATACAAACTCAGCTTGGGTCCAATGAATAATCTCGACGGGGATGAATAAAGAAAGTTGGCGATGAAAAAAGACACTGAATACAAACTTGAGCGCCAGCGCATGGTGGAGGAGCAATTTCTGAGCCGCGGCATCACCGATGCGCGCGTCCTGGAGGCTATGCTGAGGGTTCCCAGGCATGTCTTTGTACCTGAAGAACACCGGCAGCTGGCATACCGGGACAGTCCATTGCCGATCGGCCAGTCCCAAACCATCTCGCAACCTTATATCGTGGCTTTAATGACCCAGATGCTGGGCTTAGAAGGTCATGAATCCGTTCTGGAGATCGGAACTGGATCAGGATACCAGGCGGCGGTATTGTCACAGGTAGCGCGTGAGGTTCATACTGTCGAACGACATGGAAATTTAACCAAACAAGCATTGGCGTGCATCAATGCGCTCGATATAAAAAATGTGACCTTGCATGTGGGCGATGGCACCCGGGGTTGGCCTGCAAACGCGCCATATGATGCGATCATCGCCACTGCAGCCGCACCCAAAGTTCCGAAACCGCTGCTCAACCAGCTGGCAGATGGTGGTCGCCTGGTGATCCCTGTTGGGGGTAGAATTGGCCAATACCTGGAAAGCTGGAACCGGGAAGGCGACGAATATTCTCACACAAGGACGGTTGCGGTGGCATTTGTGCCCTTGCTGGGGGAATTTGGGTGGAAGGATGACGCCTGGGATTGGTTGTGAGGAAAAACGTATCTATAGCTATTTGAATCTCGCTTTTAGATTTATTGTCGAGATTATTGGATTTCTTACAAAAAGTGAAGGTTCTCCCTAATCCTTTGGGAGAACCTTGGTTCCGATTTCTTATTCAGTTTTTTCTAATCTGGGCTCTTGTTTTATAAGCGGTTAATGGTAACAAACACCATCGGCCGGCGTTTGGTCTCATTGTAGAAGAAGGTTTTAACGGTCTGCTCGATATCATCCTGGATGTTTCCATTGCCCTGGTTGATAGTATCTGTGATCCTGTTTTTTGCCAGNGCCAGTAATTCCTTGGCATCTCTTTTGTAAACGAATCCGCGGGTAAGGATCTCGGGCTCTTCAATTAATCGACCGCTGCCCTTCTCCAGGACCANGCTGATNACNACGATCCCGTCCTTGGCGAGNGCCTCTCTTTCGCGAACAACACTCGGTCCAACNTCGCCAACCTGAGAACCGTCAACGAATACATAGCCTCCCGGCACGCGATCACCTAAACTCATCATCCCATCTTCAAATTCGACGATCTGGCCATTTTCAATCACGGCGATATTTTCTTCCGGTAAGCCGACTTCCTGGGCTAAGGTGGCATGCTGCTTCAAATGGCGCAGCTCGCCATGAATGGGTATGAAGTATTTGGGCTTAACCAGGTGGATTAACAGCTTCATTTCTTCCTGACTGGCGTGACCCGAAACGTGGACAGGTGCAATGGGTTCATAAATTACATTGGCTCCACGCCGGAAAAGCCGGTTGATGGTGCGGTAGATGCTCTCCTCATTACCCGGTATCGGGTGGGATGAAAGTACGATGGTGTCACCAGGGATCACATCAAACTGGCGGTTAGTGCCGGTGGAAAGGCGTCCCATAATTGAAGTTGGCTCTCCCTGGGTGCCAGTCGACATCAATACAATCTGGCTGGGATCCATCTTAAGTGCCTTGTCAATATTCACCTGCAGGCCATCTGGAATATTCAGGTAGCCCAACTTGCGGGCCATTTTCGCATTTTCGACCATGCTCATACCCACAAAAGCTACTTTGCGGTTGTGGCGTTGGGCCGCGTTTACAACCTGCTGCATGCGTGAGATCAGGGATGCGAAGCTGGCGACGATAATGCGCCCCTTGGCTTCACTGAAGACCCGATCAAAAGCTGGGTCGATCACCTTTTCGGAAGGGGTCCAACCAGGTGAATCTGCATTGGTTGAGTCAGCCAATAATGCCAATACGCCCCGGCCGGAGAACTCACCCAATTTTGCGTAATCTGTTGGCCAGCCGTCAACGGGTGTGTGATCGAACTTATAATCGCCGGAGTGAACTACAAGCCCGGCGGGAGTTGTGATACCCAATCCAACACCGTCCGGTATTGAGTGGCATACATGGAAAAATTCAACCTCAAAGGGGTTGATTTGGATTGTTTCGCCTGCTTCTACGGTGCGCAAATCCGCCCGATCGAGTAATCCACCGCGGGCTAATTTGACCTCCAGCAAGCCCCTGGTGAGAGGGGTAGCGTAGATCGGAGCCTGGATTTCTTCGATCACATGGCGAATAGCCCCGGTATGATCCTCATGACCGTGGGTAATAATGATGCCGCGCACTAAATGACGTTTTTCCAGCAGGTAATTAAAATCGGGAATAATATAGTCAATTCCCAGCATATCGTTCTCGGGNAACATGATGCCGGTGTCAACTACGAGAATATTATCCCCATATTCATAGAGGAGCATATTCTTCCCAACTTCCCCTAGACCACCTAGAGGTGTGATTTTCAATTTCTTGTTACTCATATTTGTTACTTTTCCTTAATAGCAACCCCTGGTTCCCAGCAATCAAGTTGGGGAAAAGCGGGGTTGAAAATTTTAGTGTTGAAAAATGATGTTCAACAATAATTACAATAATAATACCCCAGAAGGATTTACCGACCGGGGCTTGCAATCTCTTTCCGATATCCGAGAGTTTTTGGTACTACTAGGTATGCGGTATTGAATAGCAGGCCGGAGACCCGGCCGAGTGTCTAACTCGATAACAGGTGCCATTTTAGCATGGCAATGCTACTTTGTCAAAAAGAAAACAGGCGAGACAGACCATCTCGAGCTCGGCCTCGCCTCGCCTGAATTGATAGATATTATATTTTTCGGTTTAGTATTCCGGCATTGGTGGTCCTGCTGGAGGGCCTGCCTCTTCCGGAACATCGGTGATCAGGGCTTCAGTTGTAAGGATCATGGCAGCGATTGAGGCTGCATTCTCCAGCGCGCCACGGGTCACTTTTGCCGGATCAATGACGCCATCCTTGACCATATCAACGTATTCCTCGCTGATCACGTTAAAGCCAATATTGGGATTTTTCTCGGCTTCCTGTGCTCGGCGAACATCCTGAAGGATGACTGAGCCATCTTTGCCCGCATTTTCGGCGATCTTGCGCAGAGGAACTTCCAGCGCTTTGCGGACGATAGTCACACCAACCTGGGCATCGTCATTGTCCATGATCACATCATCAAGAACAGTCATGGCATTGATTAATGCTACCCCACCACCTGGAACGATGCCGTCTTCGACTGCGGCTCGAGTTGCAGATAGAGCATCTTCAACACGATGCTTCTTTTCTTTGAGCTCGGTTTCAGTGGCAGCACCCACACGGATGATGGCCACGCCGCCGGAAAGTTTTGCGAGCCGTTCTTGAAGTTTCTCGCGATCGTAATCGCTGGTGCTCTTGTCTATCTCAATGCGAATCTGCTCGATGCGGCCTTTGATCTGTGCCCCTTCGCCACGGCCACCAATAATAGTAGTGTCATCTTTGGAGACAACGATTTTCTCTGATTGACCAAGATCTGTAATCTCGGTGGTGTCCAGTTTGCGACCGGTTTCTTCAGAGATAACGGTTGCACCGGTCAGAATGGCGATATCCTGCAGCATTGCTTTGCGGCGGTCACCAAAACCAGGGGCTTTGACGGCAACGACGTTGAGCATGCCACGCAGCTTGTTCAGCACCAGGGTTGCCAGTGCCTCGCCATCAATATCCTCGGCGATGATCACCAGCTCGCGCTTGCCAACCTGGACCAGTTTTTCAAGTACAGGAACGACATCGGTGGCAGCAGAGATTTTCTTGTCATGAACCAAGATATAAGGCTCTTCGACATCTGCTTCCATTGATTCTGGATTGGTGATGAAGTAGGGTGAAATGTATCCACGATCAAACTGCATACCTTCGACGTATTCTGTTTCAAATTCCAAACCTTTGGATTCTTCAACCGTGATGACGCCGTCTTTGCCAACTTTGTCCATCACATCTGCGATCAGCTCGCCGATGGTCCGGTCTTGGGCGGAAATTGAGGCGACATTGGCGATTTCGTCCTTGGTAGTGACTTCAATGGCCTGCTCAGAGAGCTTCTCGGCTACAGCCTTTGTTGCAGCTTCAATGCCCCACTTCAGCAGCATGGGGTTAAAACCAGCGGCCAGATTTTTCATGCCATCGGTGACGATGGAGTGAGCTAATACTGTGGAGGTGGTTGTTCCATCACCTGCGATGTCATTGGTTTTCGTCGCAGCCTCTTTGAGCAGTTGGGCGCCCATGTTCTCGAATGGGTCTTCAAGTTCAATTTCCTTGGCAACTGAGACACCATCGTGGGTGATTGTTGGAGAACCAAATTTGCGATCAATCGCTACATTGCGGCCTTTTGGTCCCAATGTTGTGACGACCGATTTTGCGAGCACATCCATACCTTGCTGCAGGTTGCGACGTGCATCTTCTGAAAATACGATTTGTTTAGCAGCCATAGAATCAAGCTCCTTTCCCTTTTTTGATTAATTTTTTTAGTCGACGATTGCTAATAGGTCGCTTTCACGCAGGATGAGTACTTTCTTGTCATCCAGCTTGATCTCTGTGCCAGAATACTTGGCAAAGAGCACTTTATCTCCCTCTTTAACATCCAGGGGGATCCGTTTTCCATCGTCATCCCGTTCTCCGGGACCGGTTGCTAAGACTTTACCCTTTTGGGGTTTCTCTTTGGCAGTTTCCGGCAGGACGATGCCGCCAGAGGTCATTTCTTCCTGCTCTTCGGGTTCGACCACTACGCGGTTGCCTAACGGTTTTATTGAAATCGACATTCTTGCCTCCTTCTAAATGGGAATAAAATATTTTGTATGGTTACACACATACGAGTTAGCACTCGAAGTAGTAGAGTGCTAACTCCGCATGAAATAATACCCGAGTTTTGTTGGAAAGTCAAGAGATATTTCGAGAAATTAGAAAAATGATATTGGGATCGTTCGTTAGGGTGTTGGTGAGGCTTGTGGATTCGCTCTCTGGGCGACCAATTCACAGATGGCGATATTCTCAGCGATGATTTGATTAAAAGTGGGATCTTCTGGGTAGGCGGCACCTACCTCGCTCAAAACCTCGAGCGCTTCAGGGCAAAAATTTTGTCCAGGTCGGCTCAGGGCTGCGAGCACTGAGCCATATTGAGCATAATAGAAAGCTACTGTCCCCGAGGTAAGCGGCAAACCTTTGACCGCGACCCCTTCTCCTAAAAGTTCCTGAACAACCTGATTTTCTTCAGGGCTGCATCCCCGAACAGCGCATTTTAATACCGGTTGCGCCCCCTCGAAATTACGCGCTTTCGTATAAATGATGCCCAATTGCCCATAAGTGTTCGGGTTGTACGGATTTATGCGGATCGCTTTCTCTGCATTAAGCGCGGCAACAAAAAATTCACCATCCCGGGAGTAAGTCTTGGCAATTTCAACAAAAGGAACAGGATCCTGGACGCCGAGCTGTTCGTTGATTTGGGCCGCGCGCTCAAATTCATCCAGTGCTCGATTGTGNACATCCAGACTGCGGAAGTTACGCCCAATAAATATATAGAGAAAGGTAAGGTTCGGATTGATCGTGACAGCTTCGCGATATTTTTCAATCGCCAGGCGGTACTGCCCCAGAGATTCCAGGACATAGCCATATACCCGCTGCACGTCCATCGATTCGCTATCGATGGCTACCGCCTGTTTGATGGTCTCTTCAGCCTGGGCCCATTTCTGCTGGTCAACCAGGATTTCAGCCAGGAAGGCTAAAGCCAGCGCATTTTCGTTATCAAGCTGCAGGGCGCGAATGGCAGCTGCCTCTGCATCGTTGAGGGCTGTTTGACTTTCATCTGGCGGCACAAGCAAGTTTGCAGCATACCAGTCCAGCACCAAAGAACGCATCGCTTGAACCTCGGCGCTATCCGGGTCAATGGCAGTGGCTTGATCGATCGAGGCGCGCGCTTGCGTCAAGCGCTCATATCGATCCTCGTCGGTGCTGAGCAAGCTGGAGGAGTAAGTCTGGATGCGAGCTAGTTCCGCCCAGGCGTGAGAATTGTTGGGCTCAACAACCACTGCCTGCTGGTAGGCTTCGATGGCACCACCCAGTGCACCCGCAAAAAACTGAGCCTCCCCTTCCATGATATAGGAATTCACAGTCCGGGTCGGGGTTGGCGTAGGTTGGAAGAGAGGTTGTACATCCCCCCGGTCGATGCCCATTAGAATCCAGATACCTCCCATGATGAGTGCGAGCAAGATGATTACTCGATACGGGTTGATGCTTCGTTTTTTGGGACGGAAATGCGGTTGCTCTCCGGACAGGTGTCGGTCCATAAATATTTTCTAGGGCGATTCACTTTCCTGAGTGGGTTCATCTGTGGGTGCTTCGCCAATGCTTTGCTGGCAGATGATCAGGCCTTGCTCTGCGTTGTATACATTAATCTCATCGTCGGGTACACCGCTGCGAATGGCCTGAAAAATTGCGACAGCTTCATCACACTGGTCTGATTTGGCTAATGCCAGCCCGAAGACGGCATAAAACTCGGCCACAATTCCATAGTTCAATGGTAAGCCTTCTACAACCAGCCCTTCTTCCAGACTGCCACCTCGGATCGCTAATCCTAACTCTTGAATGGCTTCTGGCAGCTGATTGTTTTTGTAATACATCACACCCAAATTTCCACGCAGCCTTGGATTTTTCGGATTTGTTTTTACGGCTTGATCTGCGTACTGGACCGATTGGCTGAAATCGCCAACGGTAGCATAGGTGCGGGAGATTTCGTAGGGTGGCGTAGCATCGGCCGGGTTAAGAGCGTAGGCTTGCAGATAAGATTGGACAGCCTGGTCGTATTCATTAATCAGGTAGTAGTTGTATCCCAGGGCAAGATGCAAGTCTGCGATCTTATCGTTGATCGCCAGGGCAGCATTGTATTCCTGGATGGCTTCTGTAAAATTGCCGGTGTTCCACAGCACATACCCCCGGGCGCGGCGGGATTCCATCAAGGTGGGATCCAGCGCCATGGCAGTGCGAGATTCTTCCGCAGCTTTATCGATGGCATTAATATCACCCTGGCCAGCGATGGCTTTGTCCATTAAGATTTCAGCATAAACAGCATGAGCCAGGGCGTTCTCCGGATCGAGGTCCAGCGCAGATTTGATGGCCGCTTCAGCCTGGGTATAGTCGCCAAGAAAATCCAAAGACCATGCTTTAAGGGTGTGAGCCAGGGGATTGTTATTATTAAGAATCAAAGCCCGTTCGGCATTTTCGAGTGCTTCTTCATATTGGGTAATATAGATTTGAGCCCGGGCTGTTGAAAGGTATAAAGAAGGATTATCAGGATTTGCCTGTATGGCTTCCTCATATGCCGTGATAGCCTGGGAATACTTGGCATTTTCAAAAAGGACATCTGCTGCGCTGATGAATGACTCAGGATCTCTAGTGGGAGTGGGGGTTGGGATGAACAATGGCGGCGTAGCTGGTACGATAACCTGATTCACGTAAAGCGCGGCCCCAATCAGAATTAACAACAAAATCACGCGCCACGGGTTAGGACGCCGCGGGCTTTTCTTCTTGAGATTCCATTTGCTGCCTTTCAAATACATATTAACATCTTACCATTTTGCGAGAAGTAGCGTCAAGATTGAGGCAATCCTTGCCATTCTAACTCCAAGAGACTAGAATGGGAGGATGAAGATTAACGTTTTCACATTATTTCCCGAGGTGTTCCGGCCATACCTGGATACCAGCATCCTGCGGCGTGCAATTCAAAACCAGCTGGTAAAGGTTTACTTGAATAATATTCGTGATTGGACTGCAGACAGGCATCATGTCACCGATGACCAACCTTACGGGGGTGGCGGGGGCATGATTATGAAACCCGAGCCCATATTCACCGCGGTTGAGAGGGTCCTCGGGGATGATTACAAGTATCCGATTATTATGCTAACTCCTCAGGGCCGCTTGTTTAATCAGTCGGTGGCCTATGAACTCTCTGAGCATCGAGAACTGGCATTACTTAGCGGGCGATATGAAGGTGTCGACGAGCGGGTTCGCCAGCACCTGGTAACTGATGAGATTTCGATCGGAGATTATGTGCTCAGTGGGGGGGAATTGCCTGCGATGGTGATGATCGATTCAATTGTACGTTTGCTGCCAGGAGCACTGGGTGATCCCAAGGGCTCTCAGGATGACTCGCATTCATCTGGATTACTCGAGCACCCCCACTACACTAGACCAGCCGAGTATCGGGGGTGGGAAGTTCCCGAGGTATTGGCCTCGGGCGATCATGCCCGGATAGATCGTTGGCGGCGTGAACAAGCGCTACTGCGCACCTTCCGGCGCCGTCCGGAATTGTTGGAGGCTGCTGACCTAAGCGAAGAAGATCACGAATTTTTGGATTCGCTGGGGAAGGAGGAGTCCCAGGATCTTTCCAGTTCCGAGAAGGATTAATGCCAGATTTGACGTACATCCCAATCATATGGAGCGACAAAGACCTTTTAGTGATCGATAAACCAGCTGGGATGCTGGCACTGCCGGATGGGTATGATCCATCTGTGCCTCACGTGAAAAGCGTGTTATCCCCTGAATATGGACCATTGTGGATCGTTCACCGCCTGGATCGCTTTACCAGCGGGATAATGGTTTTGGCGCGCAGCGCAGAAGTGCACCAGCAGTTGAATACCCAGTTCCAGGATCGCGAAGTGAAGAAGGCATACCGCGCCCTCGTTATTGGCAGCCCGGAATGGGACCGAAAATTTGTAGAGCTGCCCCTCAGGATTAATGCTGGCCGTCGGCATCGTACCATCGTTGATTTGAATAAAGGAAAGCCGTCCGCAACCCAATTAACGGTTCACGAGCGGTTTAAGGATTACAGTCTGGTTGAGGCAGAACCTGAAACTGGTCGCAGGCACCAGATCCGGGCACATCTATCATGGGAGGGATATCCAATTGCCTGCGATAACTTGTATGGGAACCAAATTGAAATCCACCAATCTGAAATTGATCCCAACTTTCAGGCAGGTACGCGGCCTGGAGAACCGGTTCTAAAACGACCTGGTTTGCATGCCAGTTCGATCGAATTTTTTCACCCGTTGGAGGGTCAGAAGCGTGTTTTCGATTCTCCTCTTGCAAGTGATATTCACCTGACCTTGAAATTTCTGCGGAGTTGATCTGCAGGCTGATCGAAATTTAAGCGTTTTCTGTTAACGCTTTGTTAGAACAAAGCCCTTGAATTAGGGTTTGCTTGACGATCTATATACGACGTGGTATTATCAAATAAGTACGTTTTAGCACTCTCTTTACGAGAGTGCTAAAATATAGGATCAAACATGAATCTTGGTGAGCGGCAAAAACTGGTTCTCGCCCTAGTAATTCGAGATTATATTGATAATGCTCAACCGGTAGGTTCGAAAACACTGGTTGATAAATATGGACTCAACTTCAGTCCAGCGACTGTGCGAAATGAAATGGTCGCTTTGACTGAGGTTGGATTCCTGCACCAACCTCATACCTCTGCAGGCCGGGTCCCAACGGAAGAAGGTTACCGCTACTTCGTACGCCAGCTGATGGGACAAACCGATCTTGCACCGCAAACGAAGCGCACGATCACGCACCAGTTTTACCAGGCTGGGCATGATATCGATCACTGGCTGCGGTTGGCAGCCTCGATTCTCGCCCACCAGTCGCAAGCTGCTTCGATTGTGACAGCTCCCTATCCAGAGAAAGCCAGATTTCAACATATTGAAATGATCTCCACGATTGGCCGGCAGGTCTTAATGGTGTTGGTCTTAAGTGGTGGGGATGTCCGCCAGCAGGTATTAACCCTTGCGGAACCGGTTGCACAGGATGTATTAAGTGCCACGGCAGCGCAGCTCAACCAGCTTTGCCAGGGTATGGATAAGAGGGAAATTGCCACTTTGGCACCCCAGATGGATGCCCTTGAACAAGATATCCTCAACCTGATTGTTGGGGAGATGGATCGATCGGGTGCCATTTTGGACGGAGAAGTCTACCGGGATGGTATGACCAATGTGCTTGCAGATCCCGAGTTTGCCGAGGTTGACCTGGCACGTAGAGCTCTGAGAGTATTTGAAGAACGGACTTTTTTGCAAGATTTACTTTCCAGCACTATCTTGACCACCAATGTCGGAGGTGTTCAGGTTCTGATTGGTGGTGAAGGGAATTGGGATGACCTGCGAGAATGCTCGATCATATTAGGTCGTTATGGCGTCCCGGGACTGGCAACTGGCACCCTCGGTGTACTTGGACCGATTCGTATGCCCTATGCGCACAGCATCTCAACGGTCCGCTTTGTTGCGGATTTATTGAGTAATTTGGTCGTTGAACTAAATGTGGGGTGAGTGGTTGTAATGGCATAATTCAACGGTTCAGATTTTATTAATCACAATATCCCATTGGAATTTGTCTTGTGCATGGACTTTGCGTTCCAATAACATCCAAATTAAGCTTTACCTTACCAGCACGGAGGCAAGATGGCAGAAGAGATCAAAGGAAAAGTTGATCAAAGCGATGAACTTGAAGATCAGGAAATAGAGCATGAAGAAGAGAGCGCTACCTCAGAGGAATTTGAACTCTCTGAGGCTGAAACCTTGAGAGAAGAAATCGATTTGCTGCAGAAACAATCAAATGAGTATCTGGATGGGTGGCAGAGAGAAAGAGCGGAATTTACAAATTTTAAAAAGCGTAAGGAAAGAGAAAGCCAGCAGCTGCGACACAACATTACTGGAAATATCACTCGTAAGTATTTAGAAATCCTAGATGATCTCGAGCGAGCATTGCAGAATCAACCTGAGGAAGGCGAAGGTGCGTCTTGGGCAGAAGGGATAGAGTTAGTCTATCGAAAATTTAAAACTGCACTAGAGTCAGAGGGTGTTGTGCCGATGCAGGTTGAAGGACAGCAGTTCGATCCAAACCTGCATGAAGCGATATCTCAAGAACCGAGCGAAGAATTTGAGAGCGGTCAAATCATTGAAGTTCTCCGCAACGGCTATATGATCGGGGAGCGCGTTCTCAGACCAGCCTCAGTCCGAATTGCGCAATGAATATCACAATGAAATCTTTAATAAATCGGAAATTGGATCAATAAACGGAGGAAATTTAAATGGGAAAGATAATCGGCATAGATCTGGGTACAACCAACTCAGTGGTAGCAGTGATGGAAGGTGGCGAGCCTGTAGTCATCTCCTCAGCTGAAGGTGAACGACTGGTGCCTTCTGTAGTGGCGGTGAACAAAAATCATGAGCGTTTAATTGGGCGCGTAGCTCGCAACCAGGCTGTTGTAAATCCTGAAAACACCGTGTTTTCGATAAAGCGTTACATGGGTCGCAAGTTTAACGATCCAGAAGTTAAGAAAACAATTGAGCGGCTGCCCTATAAGGTGACTGAAGCACCCAATGGGGATGTGCGCGTGATCTTGGATGGCAAGGAATATTCTCCGCCTGAGATCTCAGCCATGATCTTGGGAAAGCTGCGGGCAGATGCCGAAGCGTACCTTGGGGAATCGGTATCCCAGGCAGTGATCACGGTGCCTGCGTATTTCAATGATGCTCAGCGCAATGCAACCAAGGATGCCGGGAAAATTGCTGGATTGGAGGTCTTGCGCATTATCAACGAGCCGACGGCTTCCTCCCTGGCTTATGGTCTCGATAAAAAAGCTGACGAAGTGATCGCAGTTTATGACCTGGGAGGCGGCACCTTCGATATATCAATTCTAGATGTTGGAGAGGGTGTATTCCAGGTTCGTTCCACCAGTGGAGATACCTTCCTGGGTGGTGATGATTTCGATCAGCGGATCATCGAATATATCGCCGATGAGTTCAAAAAGGACAGCGGCATTGATCTAAGAAACGATCGGCAGGCGCTGCAGCGCTTGAAAGAAGGTGCTGAAAAGGCTAAAATCGAACTCTCCACGATGATGCAGACGGAGATAAACCTGCCTTATATCACTGCTGATGCCAGTGGACCAAAGCATCTCGTGATGACGTTCACGCGGGCAAAACTTGAGCAATTGACGGCCGATCTGGTCGAACGTTCTCTGGGACCTGTTCGCCAGGCAATAAAGGATGCCGACATTGATCGCGGAGCGATCAATGAGGTAGTTCTCGTGGGCGGTATGACCCGCATGCCAGCTGTCCAGGATGCAGTTCGCAAGCTATTCGATAAAGAACCGCACCGCGGTGTAAATCCAGATGAGGTGGTGGCGATTGGTGCTGCGATCCAGGCCGGTGTTCTGGGTGGGGATGTCAAGGATATCCTCCTGTTGGATGTAACGCCATTAACTCTATCTGTGGAAACACTGGGCGGAGTGGCAACCCCGTTGATCGAACGCAACACCACCATTCCTTCTGAAAAGAGTCAAATCTTCTCGACTGCCAGCGACAGCCAACCGCAGGTGGAGATTAACGTACTCCAGGGAGAACGCCCAATGGCAAGTGATAATAAATCACTGGGTAAATTTGTCCTGGATGGGATTCCTCCTGCCCGGCGTGGTGTGCCCCAAATTGAGGTAACCTTTGATATCGATGCTAACGGCATCATGGAAGTCACTGCCTTGGACAAAGCCACGAACCGCAGNCAGCATATCACCATCACTGCTTCATCTGGNTTGAGCGATGATGAAGTCGAACANATGCGCAAGGACGCTGAAGCGCATGCCGATGAAGATAAGAATCGTAAAGATCTGATCGAGGCTCGCAACCTGGCTGATAANGCGGTCTACACAGCTGAGAAAACTCTAAAAGATTTGGGTGACAAAATCCCTGCNGAGATGAAGGAAAAGGTCGAAGCAGAAACTGTCAAAGTACGGGAGGTTCAGTCCAGCGAAAATGCGGATGAAATCCGCGC
>JGI24024J18818_10000684_pt1 | contig 13255 bp, 10 predicted proteins | sample Cruoilmetagenom2_FD_18818 | JGI IMG/M metagenome (IMG submission 18818) | reverse complement strand
AAGTTTACCAGCGGTAATGCGCAAACGCCTTGTTTGCCTCAGCCATCTTATGGGTGTCTTCCTTCTTTTTTACAGCAGCCCCTCTCTTATTAGAGGCATCCAAAAACTCGGCCGCCAGTTTATCAACCATCCCTTTTTCAGATCTTTTGCGAGCAAAACCTATAATCCACCTGATTCCCAGAGCCGTTTTCCGGGATGGCCGAATTTCTGTGGGAACCTGATAGGTTGAACCTCCTACACGACGCGACTTAACTTCAATCATCGGCTTTACATTTTCAATTGCCTGTTCAAAAATCTTGACGGAAGATTCTTTTGTCTTTTTTTCGATGATATCGAAGGCATCATACAGGATCTTCTCTGCAGTACTCTTTTTTCCGTCTCGCATTATAGACTTTATGAACTTTGAAACCAGTTTATTGTTATACTTGGAATCGGGTATGATTATCCGCTCAGGGACTTCTCTTCTTCTTGGCATATTCTACACCATTAAGTTCTNATTNCTATTTGTTATCCATTNTCATGCTACAAAATCTGACTACTTGGGTTTCTTTGTGCCGTATTTTGATCTCCCCTGTTTTCGATCCTCAACACCAAGTGTATCAAGAGTACCTCTGACAATATGGTACCTTACACCAGGCANATCCTTAATACGTCCACCACGAACAAGAACAACCGAATGTTCCTGGAGATTATGCCCTATGCCGGGGATATATGCTGTAACTTCTATACCGGTGGTCAGTCTGACTCTGGCAACTTTCCGCAAGGCAGAATTAGGCTTCTTTGGTGTTGAAGTATAAACGCGTGTACAGACTCCTCTTTTCTGTGGAGCACTCTTCAGCGCCGGAGTATTTGTCTTTTTCTTTATTCGCTTCCTTCCCTTTCTTACTAACTGATTAATGGTCGGCATTTTCTCCCCTGAATCCTTTTATACTCATAATTAGGCCGTATCGACAAAATGTTAACTATTAGCCATGTATCCTTAGATTGTCAAGCATTTTATATAAATATAATCGTAATAATTTAGTTCTTTGAAACAAATCGATTTCAAACGAGCAGCAATATTTTCAAAAAGCTATAATGTTACAAATAATCCATTATTTAAAACAAGTCTTAACCGGCTGAAACCTTAACATCTATGTATTCATAAAGACCGGTCCCAGCAGGAATGATTCTTCCCATAATAACGTTTTCTTTAAGCCCCTGAAGGTGGTCTTCTTTGCCCGCAATGCTGGCATTAGTAAGGACCTTGGTCGTCTCCTGGAATGAAGCAGCAGATATAAAGCTTTCAGTGGAAAGTGATGCCTTGGTAATTCCGAGTATAAGGTGGTCAGCAACAGCGGGCTTCTTCCCTTTTTCAACTATTTCACGGTTAGCTTCTTCAAAGAGCTTTCTATCAGCCTGATCCTCAATAATAAAATCGGTATCACCGGGTTCAAGAACTTTAACACGCCGCATCATCTGCCGTACAATAACCTCGATATGCTTGTCATTTATCCGGACACCTTGCAAGCGATAGACTTCCTGAACTTCATCAACAAGATAGCGTGCTAATGCAATTTCACCCTTTATATTCAATATGTCCTGAGGAATAGCGGAACCGCTTATCAGGGCCTCGCCTGCCCTGATGTAATCACCTTCATAAACGTTTATATGTTTACCATGTGCAATCAAATAATCCTTTTTTTCACCAACATCTACCGGTGTAATAGTAACTTTTTGTTTCCCTTTTTTCGTTGCCTTTGATATTGAAACATACCCGTCGATTTCACTCAACACAGCTGTTTCTTTTGGTTTTCGCACTTCAAAAAGTTCAGCCACTCTGGGGAGACCACCTGTAATATCCTTTGTCTTGGTTGTTGCCCTGGGTAGTTTTGCTATTACATCACCGGCCTTAATCTCATCCTTTTCTTCAACCAGCAAAATAGCACCTATCGGCAGCAAATAGCGCGCCACCCCCAATGACCCGGAAAGGTTGACTGTTTTGCCTGCCTTGTCCTTGATTGAAATCCTTGGACGTTCCTCACCACTTTTAGATTCAATGATCGTACGGCTCGATTTCCCTGTAACAGGATCGACCTTCTCTTGCATGGTCTTGCCGGCTATGATATCACCGAATTTAACGGTCCCGTCAACTTCTGCAATAATTGGTGTTGCAAAAGGATCCCAAGTCGCCAGAAGGTCCTCGGCCTTTACCCTATCGCCGTCTTTTACCTCAATATGTGCTCCATAAATGACAGAAAACTTTTCTCTCTCGCGTCCTGAATCACTGATTATGGCAATTTCACCCCCCCGCCGGTTCATTACAACAACTACATTTCCATCTTTTTTTACCACATTGAGTTCAACAAACTTAATCATACCATCCGTTCTGGCCCTGATATCGGCCTGCTCAACCCTCCGGCTAGCTGTTCCTCCAATATGGAATGTCCGCATGGTCAACTGGGTTCCAGGTTCACCGATCGACTGGGCCGCAAGAATTCCAACCGCCTGACCGATTTCAACTTCTGCCCCATGGGAAAGGTCCCGGCCATAACACCTGGCACACACACCATGCTTGCTCCTGCATGTCAGAACCGACCTGATTTTCACTTTGGCAACTCCTGCATTTTCAACGACCTTTACTGCTTCTTCATCCAGATCTTCTCCGGCCCTGACAATCACTTCATCAGTAAACGGATCATGGATATCCTCCATGGCAACACGCCCTAAAATACGTTCTTCAAGACGCTGAATCACTTCACCGCCTTCCATCAGCGATTCAACTTCAACACCCAGCACAGTTCCGCAGTCTTCTTCAAGGATAATACAGTCCTGAGCAACATCGGCAAGCCGCCGGGTAAGATATCCCGAGTTGGCAGTCTTTAAGGCCGTATCTGCAAGACCCTTCCTGGCACCGTGAGTCGAAATAAAATATTGAAGCACGGAAAGTCCTTCCCTGAAATTGGCACTGATGGGCGTTTCAATGATTTCACCTGATGGTTTAGCCATCAGTCCTCGCATTCCTGCAAGCTGCCGCATCTGATCTTTGCTCCCCCTGGCCCCGGAATCTGCCATCATGAAAATGGGGTTAAAACTTTCTTCAACGACAGGCTCTCCACTTTCATCCAAAACAGGATTTCCATCATGGTCGGTTACAGGGGCCATTCGCATGGACTTCATCATCTCATCGGCCACGTCGTCAGTTGCTTTTGCCCATATATCAACAACTTTGTTATATTTTTCACCCTGTGTGATAAGACCCTCAATGTATTGACGGCTGACTTTTTCAACCTGCTTTTCGGCCTTTTTCAAAATATCCCATTTGGTAGACGGTATGATCATGGCATCAATGGAAATGGAAAGCCCGCCTTGAGTTGAATACTGGAAACCGATGTCTTTCAATCTGTCGGAAAGGATAACTGTGGCCTTTGGCCCAAGATTCCTGTATGCGTAATTCACAAGTTCGCTAAGGGTCTTTTTATCCCTAACATTGTTTACTGTAGAAAAAGGTATCTCGGGACGTTTCTTAATCACCTGAAAAATATGATAAGATTGGTCGGCAATAATAGCGCTGCTTATCCCCTCTTCTTCCAAAGCAAAGACTGTTTCGGTGTCTTCATCTGAAACACTGAATATCCGCTTGAATTCGTCCTTTCTGAATAGACCGACAAGCCCTTGATTATCCCTGTCAGGGCCTTTTGAATATTGGGTTACCATTTCAACAAAATCCCCGCCGGCCTGCAGCTTTTCTAAAACGGTATCTGCCTCTTGTTCATCAAAAACCTCGATATGGCGTATCATTATGATGTTATCTTTTGGAATAATTTCCCACAACAGGATACGCCCCACGGTAGTATTAAACCTTTTACCCTCCATGCGAACAATAATTTTGGCATGAAGATCAACGGCCTTTGCATCGTATGCACATCTAACTTCTTCAGCATTTGCAAATATTTTACCTTCGCCTTTGGACCCGGAAACCCCTCTCGTCATGTAATAGATACCAAGAACAATATCCTGACTCGGTACAATTATAGGGCTCCCATTGGCAGGAGAAAGAATGTTATTACTAGACAGCATCAATACCCTGGCCTCTATTTGAGCCTCTACCGAAAGTGGTATATGAACAGCCATCTGGTCGCCATCAAAGTCTGCATTAAATGCAGTACAGACCAGCGGGTGAAGCTGCAGGGCCTTGCCTTCAATGAGAATAGGCTCAAATGCCTGAATTCCCAACCGATGAAGCGTTGGAGCTCGATTTAATAGAACCGGGTACTCCTTTACCACCTCATCTAATGTATCCCAGACCTCAGGAACTTCTCTTTCCACCATCCTCTTGGCACTTTTTACCGTGGAAACAAGTCCTTTTTGTTCAAGACGATAATAAATAAACGGCTTGAACATCTCCAGGGCCATCTTTTTGGGCAAACCGCACTGGTGTAGTCTGAGATCCGGCCCTATTGTGATAACGGTACGGCCGGAATAATCGACCCTTTTGCCCAAAAGATTCTGTCTAAAACGCCCCTGTTTGCCCTTCAATGTATCACTAAGCGACTTTAACGGTCGTTTGTTAGTTCCCATAATCGCTCTGCCGTGCCGGCCGTTATCAAAAAGAACATCCACTGACTCCTGGAGCATCCTTTTTTCATTCCGCACAATAATGTCAGGAGCCTTTAATTCAATAAGCCGTTTTAACCGATTATTTCGGTTAATGACCCTGCGATAGAGGTCGTTCAAATCAGATGTTGCAAATCTTCCACCTTCAAGAGGAACAAGGGGCCGCAAATCCGGCGGTAGAACCGGAATAACATCCATTATCATCCAGGTCGGATCTATTCCCGACTTCATGAATGCTTTGACAATCTTGAGTCGTTTAGACAATTTTTGCCGCTTTGTTATAGAGCGAGTGGAACTGATATCAACTCTCAACTCCTTGTACACCGCATCGAGATCGATTTTACCCAGCAGTTTTTTGACAGCCTCAGCCCCTATCCCGGCTTCAAATTTTGTCTCGTAAACTTCACATGCTTCTCGATATTTTTCCTCCGATAGAAGTTGATTTTGATTAAGATCCGTGTCCTTGGGATCGATCACAATGTAACTGTCAAAGTAAATCACTTTTTCAAGATTTTTTAACGTCAAATCGAGCAGATTACCAATCTTACTCGGAAGGCTTCTTAAAAACCATATATGGGAACAAGGTGTGGCGAGTTTAATGTGCGCCATCCGTTCTCTCCGCACCTTGGACTGAATAACCTCCACACCACATTTTTCACAAATAACGCCCCTGTGTTTCATCCGCTTGTACTTGCCGCAGTTACATTCGTAGTCCTTTGTCGGACCGAATATCTTGGCACAGAAAAGGCCGTCACGTTCAGGTTTAAAAGTTCGATAATTGATAGTTTCCGGTTTCTTTATCTCACCGTGGGACCATTTTAAAATCTGATCGGGGGATGCCAGGGAAATCTTAACACCGGAATAAAGTCTTGGATCGGTCGGTTTGGTGAAAAAATCGTATATAGTTTCCATTGATTATTTTCCTTCCATAAGGGTTATGTCCAAACCCAAACTCTTCAATTCTTTTGTCAGGACCTTGAAGGACTCAGGCAAGCCCGGTTCTAATGTATTCTGACCTTTTACAATCTTTTCATACATACGAGTCCTGCCTGCCATGTCATCCGACTTTACTGTTAAAAATTCTTGAAGAGCATTCGCCGCTCCATACGCTTCCATGGCCCAGACTTCCATTTCACCAAGACGCTGACCTCCGAACTGGGCCTTTCCGCCAAGGGGTTGTTGCGTCACAAGAGAATATGGACCGATAGACCGAGCATGAATCTTGTCATCGACCAGGTGATGGAGTTTCAACACATACATCGTACCAACGGTAATCTTTTCCTGAAAAGCCTCCCCGGTACGCCCGTCATACAATGTGGTCTGAGCAGTTGTGGGAAGCCCCGCCTCGACGAGAAGAGACTTGATCTCATTCTCTTTAGCACCATCAAAAACCGGTGTTGCCATGTGAACACCGTCTTTATAATTACTTGCAAATTCGTACAGGTCTTCATCATCGAAACCGTCTATCATCTCCTGAGCGGACGGTTCTGAGAAAATTCGCTTAAGCTTCTCTCTAAGGGCCTCATTTTTTCTTTGTTCCATGAGATTGTTAAGCTGATCCCCAAGCCCTTTTGCGGCCCAACCCAAATGAATTTCCAGAACCTGCCCTACATTCATCCTGGAAGGTACTCCAAGGGGATTAAGGACCATATCAACCTGCGTTCCGTCTTCAAAATAAGGAAGGTCTTCTTGTGGAAGAATTCTCGACACCACCCCCTTGTTACCATGTCGTCCTGACATTTTGTCACCCACGGACAGCTTGCGCTTCATCGCCACGTAGACCTTAACCATTTTAATGACGCCTGGAGGAAGCTCATCCCCTTTTTCGAACCGGGCGATACTTTTTTCAAAAGATTTTCTACAAATCTCGCATTGGCTTCTGTATCGCCTAAGGATATCATGGACCTGTTCGGTCAGTTTGGGGCTTTTAAGTACGATCCCCTCAAGCTGCGCCACAGGTATCCCGGCCAGCATCTCAGTATCTATCTTGCTCCCTTTTGTAATCAGAACCTTCTTGCCTTTTTTCAGAGATGTGAAACATTTTTGGCCCACAAGCATTTTTTCAAGTTGTGCGTAAAACACATCCTTAATGACTGCAAGCTTATCATTATTGTCTTTTTCAAGGGCAGCAATCTTTTTATCTTCGATAAAACGGGTGCGGTCATCTTTCTCAACACCACTCCTGGAAAACACCTTTGCATCGACCACTATTCCATGGACACCGGGGGGCACCCGTAAAGAACTATCTTTCACATCTCCAGCTTTTTCACCAAATATAGCCCTTAAAAGCTTTTCTTCAGGAGAAAGCTGTGTTTCACCTTTGGGAGTAATTTTTCCCACCAGAATATCTCCTGAACCGACTTCAGCGCCAAGCCTTATAATACCGCTTTCATCCAAATCTTTTAGGGCTTCATCACCCACATTCGGAATGTCCCGCGTGATATCTTCTTTGCCCAGCTTGGTATCTCTCGCCACGACTTCAAACTCTTCAATATGGACAGACGTATACACGCCATCCCGGTGAAGCCTTTCACCCACCAGAATCGAATCCTCAAAATTATAGCCGCCCCATGGCATGAATGCCACCATTATGTTTTTGCCCAGGGCAAGTTCACCCTTGTCTGTTGCAGGCCCGTCCGTAATAATCTCTCCGGCCTTGACTTTTTGTCCTTTTCTGACAATAGGGCGCTGGTTGAAGCATGTATTCTGATTACTCCGTATAAATTTTGAAAGCTGGTAAACCGTTACAGGAATTTCTGAATTTTTATCGTCTTCGGACTCATGTTTGAGAACAATACGGGAAGCCTCAACGTCTACCACCGTACCATCACGTTGGGCAACTACCGTAACACCTGAATCTTTAGCCACAACGCCCTCAACACCTGTACCCACCAGAGGCGCCCGGTTCACAAGCAAAGGAACCGCCTGGCGTTGCATGTTCGATCCCATCAATGCCCTGTTTGCGTCATCATTTTCCAAAAACGGAATCAAGGATGCAGAAACACTCACCAGCTGGTTGGGAGAGATATCCATCAGCTCAATATCTTCGGACTTGACCATCATTAATTCCCCTTCTACTCGTGATGTTACCAGGGGCTTGACAAATCTTCTATTTTCGTCAATAGGCGCATTGGCCTGTGCAATCGGGTGATCCTTTTCTTCAAATGAACTGAGAAACTTTACATCCTGCAATACACTTGCATCTTTTACAAGACTGTATGGCGTTTCAATAAATCCATATTCATTAACCCTGGCATAAGTACTCAGGGAAACAATAAGACCGATATTAGGCCCTTCCGGTGTCTCTATGGGACATATCCGCCCGTAATGTGACGGATGAACATCCCTGACCTCAAAGCCGGCTCGTTCACGGGTTAATCCCCCCGGACCCAGGGCGCTCAAACGCCTCTTATGGGTGGTTTCCGAAAGGGGGTTGGTCTGATCCATGAATTGGCTGAGCTGGCTGGTCCCGAAAAATTCCTTTACAACGGCGGAAACCGGCTTTGAATTTGCAAGGTCGTGGGGCATAAGCGCATCAACCTCCTGAAGGCTCATCCGTTCTTTAATAGCACGTTCCATACGGACCAGTCCGATACGATACTGGTTTTCTAAAAGCTCGCCAACAGCACGCACCCTTCTATTACCGAGATGATCGATATCATCAACAGCTCCCTGTGTATCTTTCAGCTTCACAAGGGTTTTAGTTGTAAGGAGTATATCCTCTTTTCTGAGTGTTCTTAAGTCGATGGAAGAACTAATACCGAGTCGAAGGTTAATCTTCATGCGGCCGACACCGGAAAGATCGTAATAGGAAGACTTGAAAAACATATGGTCAATAAATTCCTGGGCCACTTCCAGTGTTGCGGGGTTGCCAGGTCGGAGTCTTCGATATATCTCAATAAGCGCGTCCTCTTTTGTTTCGACCTTATCCAAAATCAGGGTTTTGTGGATGGAGTCACTACTGGTTACACCATCGATAAGAAGGAGTTCAAATTCATTTATACCAGCATCAAGCAAAGCCTGGAAAATTTCCTGGTTAAAAATTTGGTTGCATTTTACGATGGTCTCTCCACTATCAGGATCGACTATTGTCTTTGCAAACACCTTGTCAAGAACATCTTCAACACTTATCGGAACCAATTCTAAATTAGCGGTTTTAAGCTTCTTGATCGCAGCTTTGGTAAACATACGCCCTTTTAGAATAATAGGCTCGCCCGTTTCAGGATCNTTAATATCACTGCTGGCACGCTTCCCTCGCAGCAAATCCTCATTAAATTTCTTGGAAATCAGTTTACCACGGATAACAAACTTTTCTGTTTCATAAAAATAAGCCAAAATGTCTTCGGAAGTATATCCAATCGCTTTATAAAGGATTGTAATAGGAAACTTGCGCCGCCTGTCAATCCGAATATGGACGATACCTTTGTGATCAATCTCCATATCGATCCATGATCCGCGCACCGGAATGATCCTGGAGCTATATATAACCTTGCCGCTCGAATGCGTCTTGCCTTTGTCATGATCGAAAAACACTCCTGAAGATCTATGGAGCTGGCTTACCACAACACGTTCTGTTCCGTTTATGATAAACGTACCATTGTCGGTCATCAAAGGAATTGTTCCGAAGTAAATCTCCTGCTCCTTGATATCACGGATATTCGTAACTCCTGTATCATTATCAATATCATAGACAACAAGCCTGACAGTGATCCGAACAGGAATTTCGTAGGTCATTCCCCGGTTTATACACTCCTTAATGCCGTGCTTAACCTCGGCAAATCTGTAAGATACAAATTCAAGGGAAGCACTTCCGGTAAAATCCTTTATCGGAAATACGGACTTAAATACTGACTGCAGACCGATGTCTATACGTTTTTCCGGAGGAATATCCATTTGCAAAAACCGGCTGAATGATTCCCGTTGAACCGCGATAAGATCAGGAATATCAATGATCTTTTTTATCTTGCCGAAGTTTTTCCTTTTACGCTTATTTGCCAAAATCCTTTCTGACATGGAATCTCCGATATATTAATTGTTTATATATTACTTTATTTCAACCTGGGCGCCTGCATCTTCAAGCTGGCTCTTGATCTTTTCAGCCTCATCTTTAGAAATACCTTCCTTGACAGGCTTTGGAACTTCATCAACCAGAGTCTTGGCATCCTTTAAACCCAGACTTGTAATCGCCCTGACTTCCTTAATAACCTGGATCTTCTTGTCACCAAACGTTGTAAGAATAACGTCAAATTCGGTCTTTTCTTCCGCCTGATCTCCACCGGTCTCCCCGGAAACAGCAGCCGCCACAGCAATAGGCGCAGCTGCGGAAACACCGAATTTTTCTTCCATTTCCTTAACAAGCTCAGACAGTTCAAGTACAGTCATGTTTGCTATAAACTCAATTACATCCTCTTTGGTAATATCCGCCATTTTATTTTTCCTCCATATTAACTTTCAAGTAATGTTTTTCTGTTTTTGTCGAATATCAGACCGTCTCTTTCTGTTCCTTGACGGCCTGCAATAGGTTTAAAAACTGCATCGGTATAGCGTTAATAACCCGGACAAAACCTTCCGGAACACCGTTAACAACTGATAGGAATTGCCCTAAAAGAACTTCACGGGGAGGAAGGACCGACATCGCCTTGATGGCATTTAAATCGATCACCTTGCCGTTCATAACGCCGGTTTTAATTTCAAGCTTGTCATGCTCTTTAGAAAACTTTATCAAGACCTTTGCGGGTGCAATCGGGTCGTCATAGCTTAAAGCAACTGCACTCGGACCTTTAAAGCAATCTTTTATCAATTCGACGTCTGTCTCCTCAGAAGCTCTGATAAGTAGCGAATTTTTTGCCACCCTATATTCAATCTCAAACTCTCTGAGCCTCTTTCGCAAATCATTCATTTTTGCAACATCGAGTCCTTTACAATCTGTTACGATGACAACTTTGGACATTGCAAATTTTTCATGCAGACTTTTGACAATCTCTTTCTTTTTTTCTATCTTCACAACTTACAACACCTCCTTCCTTGATCCGTAAAAACCGGAGGTAACACTTATTATCATAAAATGTCTCGGTAGGTCGGCAACACCGATTAAACACAAAATAAGTGCACCTACGGTCTTTGACAGAAATATTTTAGCTTGGAAACAATATAAAAAATAGACAGCTATACTAAAAAAGCCTCTCGATTTGGTTTTTCTCGGGATAGTAGAGTCAAGACTGCAAAATCCCTGTATGGAAGTAGACTATTTGATCAAGTCCTTGACACTGGCCGCATCTATCTTAATGCCAGGTCCCATGGTCGTTGAAATGGCGATACCTTTCAGATAAGTTCCCTTGCTGGAAGCCGGTTTGAGACGAACGATCGTTTCTAAAAAGGCGGCTGCATTCTCCATAATCTTCTCTGCCCCGAAAGAAACTTTGCCCATTGGAACGTGGACGATTCCGGCTTTTTCAACCTTGAAGTCAATTTTCCCAGCCTTTAGCTCTTGGACCGCTCTCGCTATATCGAAAGTTACAGTTCCGGTTTTTGCATTGGGCATGAGCCCTCTGGGACCAAGAAGTCTTCCTATCTTTCCAACAGAACCCATCATGTCGGGAGTAGCAACAGCTTTATCAAAACCGAACCACCCCTTTTTAATTTTCTCTATTAATTCGTCATTCCCGGAAAAATCAGCACCTGCATCCAAAGCCTCTTTTTCCTTTTCCCCTTTAGCAAATACCAGGACTTTTACTTCCCTGCCAAGGCCATTGGGCAGAACAACTGTCCCTCGAATCATCTGATCGGCATGCCTTGGATCCACACCAAGACGAACAGCAACATCAACAGTCTCATCAAATTTAACATAAGATGAATCGATTGCTAATTTGACGGCATCACTAAAAATATGCTTTGCTCCAACATCTACCTTCTTACTCGATTTTAAATATTTTTTACCCCGCTTCGGCATGTTTTCATTTACTCCTTGTTTACATGTTTTGGGCCTGCAACATCTTCTTTTAGACAACATCAATCCCCATACTTCTGGCCGTTCCGGCGATAATATTAGAAGCGGCACTTAAATCATTTGCATTTAAATCAACCATTTTCTGTTTGGCAATTTCTTCAACCTGCTTTTGAGTGACACTGCCAACTCTTTCGCGCTTTGGATCACCGGCACCTTTTGCTATCTTTGCCGCTTTCTTCAAAAGCACGGATGCAGGCGGTGTTTTAGTTATAAAGGTAAATGATCTGTCTTGATAAACAGTAATAACTACGGGTATGATCATACCTTCATCATTTGCAGTCCTGGCATTAAAAGCTTTGCAAAAATCCATTATATTAACGCCATGTTGTCCAAGTGCAGGACCAATCGGAGGAGACGGATTGGCTTGACCGGCTGTTACCTGCAATTTTATCTGTGTCATAATTTTTTTTGCCATTTTTAAACGATGCTCCTGTCATTCTGTTTGCCCAATGAAATTCCGGCATGACCATTTCACTGGGGTTTTTGGACGCAGGTGAATTCGACTTTTTACGAATTTATCACAACTTTGTAACCTGTAAAAATTCCAGTTCCACCGGTGTTGAACGACCAAAGATGCTCACTAAAACTCTTATCTTACCCTTTTCCGGATTAACTTTGTCCACTGTGCCGTTAAAATTTTTAAAAGGCCCGTCTATGACACGAATCTCGTCTCCGATCTCGAAAAAATATTTCGGCTGTGGTTTGAGCTTGCCGGCCTCCATCTGATTCAAGATCTGTTCGGCCTCTTCATCTGAAATTGGTGTCGGCTTTTCCCTACCACCCAAAAATCCGGTCACCTTGGCTGTATTATTCACAATATGCCAGGTTTCATCATCAAGCTCCATCCTTACCAATATATATCCCGGGTAGAACTTTCGGGATGATGTTTTTTTTTTACCTTTTACAAGCTCTACAATCTCTTCGGTTGGAACCAGCACCTCACCAAATTTCTCGGTTTGAGAAAAGGACGCCACTCGCTCTTCCAGGGCAGCTTTGACCTTGCTTTCAAACCCCGAATAAACATGGACTATATACCATTTAAGAGCCACTTTTCTCTTCTCCTTGTTAGTAAAGAATCACACGGACCAGGCTTGACAAACCGATATCGACCACTCCAAGAAAGGTTGCTATTATCATGGTCAAGATAAGGACAACAACGGTAGAGGTCAACGTCTGCTTGCGTGTAGGCCAGACAACTTTTTTAAGCTCCACCTTTACTTCTCTCAGAAATTGAAGACCTTGGTTTATATAACTTTTGACCTTCCCGGGCTCGGTCTTGGTTCTGGCTAAAGCTTTGGTCTGTGATGAAGAGGATCTTTTTTTGATCTCCCTGGCAGAACCTGTAAACATCGTGGTCTTTTTTGCGACAACATCATTTTTTGCCCGGGGTGATGCCCCCCCGGCGGCACTTTGTTTCTTCTTTTTTTTGGCGCTTGAAGTTTTTTTCCTTTGTAGCCGTGCCATTATGCTCCTAAAATCGCAATATTCAAAGCTGCAGCCGTCAGGAAGGTCTTGTATGGTTTCATATCCNTCAAGCTTTGAGCTTTGTATTNAGNGCCTGAATGAAAACTGTCTTTTCCGCCAATATCTGCGTCAGACTCAAATTTTAATCCTCGAAATACTACCNGTATTACTGTGGTTAAAATTTTCGTC
>JGI24024J18818_10000682_pt1 | contig 13263 bp, 11 predicted proteins | sample Cruoilmetagenom2_FD_18818 | JGI IMG/M metagenome (IMG submission 18818) | reverse complement strand
CGACTACCAGGGTAGTCTTGTCCCCCACCCCGCCGGTGGAGTGCTTATCGACCGCCACTGGGACCGCAACTGTACAATCCATCATCTCACCAGAGTTTGCCAGGGCTAAGGTGAGATCGGTCGTCTCGCGCGGCGTCATGCCATTAAGCAGAACCGCCATCGCCCAGGCAGCCACCTGATAATCTGGAATTTCTCCCGTGGTGAATCCTTGAATAAAAAAATCGATCTCGGCACGGCTCAGTTCTTCCCGATCACGTTTCTTGATGATGATATCGATGGCGCGCATAGCCGAATCTCCTGTTTGCCGGGGGACACTTGACCACTTCATAATGCAATACAGTGTTTCATTATAATCCAATGATAGATAAAAACTCATAAATCCAAAATTACGGATATCCATTTCTTAAGGCATCCCAAAGCACGGATTGAAGGTTAGTTAATATCGAATCTCTGGGATTATGAACAAATATCTTCTGACAATTTGGGAATTAATAACTGGACAGGGAATCCGGATAAAGTCTTTACAGGTTCATAATAGCACAGCACGGGTTCGGACACCCAACGGACATAAACATCGTTTTCCTCACCGAATTGTTTACTTTTCCCTTTGTAATTTACTTTCAAAGGTTCACTGATAATAAGTGCAAATTCTTGATTGGCGATCCGTCGATGGAATTCGTTAAGATAAGTTTCATTGCCTCCCATGACCATTTCCATTAAATCCATGCGCTCATATTCAGGCAGGAGAGGGATATCTTGTATTTCTCCAAAGGTCAGCAGCTGGCGCTCAGCGATAAACAATACCTTGCCACCATTGGATGCAGTTTCATCAGCATATTCCTGGATGGTCAGGAGGGCATTTTCTGTGCGAGATTGTTCAGGAAGGTCGATTGGTCTACCTCCTTGCAGGGTGAAGAGTACTGGAACCATCACAGCAATCACGATGAGAATATTATCCAATCTATGAAAAGAACTTCTCTCTGGAAAATTGAAATCAGGAACTGATTTTCCAAAATACAGGTAGCTGCCGGTTACCAACAGAATTAAAAGATAAGCATCCAGGTTGTGGATATTGTTGCCCCCACCAATTTTTGTGCTGACAATCAAACCCCCGGTAAAAAGAATCAGCAAAATGGATGCGATTCCGAGGTGACGGATCAATTGATAGTTAAAACCAGAGCGATACAGGTGGGTGGCGATAACCCCGATGAGAGGCAGCGATGCTAACAATGACATTAGGACTACCCCACCCGGATAGGTTGCATTGGGGAGCAGCCGGTACCAGAGCAAATTCGAGGAGAAGTAGATTCCAAAATTACCTACTGGTTGTCCCGACCACTGGGCATACCCCATCCAGGCCAGCAGGGCGACGACCACACCCGAAGCAAACCAAACCAATGGTTTTACGAGATAGCGCGACCAACTTCGACCGGCAGTTTTTACTTCCAAGAAGTATAGAGTGGCTGCCATCAATGCAGGTACAGGAATCCAATTGACCCGGCTGGCTCCAGCCCAGGCAGAGCCGATCAGCACCAGCAAGAGGGTCTTATAAAATTTCTTTGCATCAAAGCCCCACCAGATTGGAATTAAACTGATCAGCAGAAAATAATAAACGGGTCCTTGAAATAAGTATAAGACCACCCAGCCGAAGAAAGCCCAGCGGATTAATTTATTTTCAACGCCCAACCTGCGCACCAGGAGGTATACGGCGATCCCTGTGACAGCCAACCATAGAATTACTTCCCACAGCCGGTGTACCCAGATAGGAAGATCCGACACCAGGAAAGGGATCGCCATCAGCAAGTGCCGGGTAGGGTTGATTAAAGGTAGTTCAACTCGCACCCCGTAAAGTTGTTCGGAGACATATGCAGAGGCAAAATAATAGGCAGAGCCTTCAGACCAGGTCAGTGTAAACGGGTGTGAATTAATGGCGGGCAGGAATGTGGCAATTTGATAAACAAATGCATAACCGATCAAGGAGACTAAGAACGCAGTCCAAAACTGGTATCGACCCCAGGTTTTTCGAAGGATCAGCACACTGATCGCAACCAGAACAAGCAGGATCCCCACGCGTATTGCCAAATCTCTGAAATGGTCGCCGTAAGGTCCTAAAAGAATCCAGCAGAAAGCCAGTGAGCTGGCCAGAAACCAGCCCCAAAAAAGCCAATGTTTTTGCCCTGCGCGCTTCATAATTCGATATCTACCATGTGATAATCGTTTACCAAATACAAAATAATCTAAAACTTCGCATAATGCCCTTGGGAAGATCTAAATCCTAGCATATTTATGGGAAGTTTGTAAATTGTCGGTATTTTCTCATTGACTCTTCATATTTTCCCATACTGAGCGCTGGATTTATCATGAAATTGGGGGATGCCGAACCAATTGGTTCACATCACGGTATTTATTATGAGCAAACCTACCTGAAGCTGTTTTGCTAAATGAAACCATGAATAAACAGCAATCGACCATCAAAGAAAATAATACGGCACATAACACAATGCCCAATCATGGGCGCAGAGGCTTGCGCTATTACCTGCTGATCCTTGTTTTGATCGCCTGGGGGATCATCTTTCTCCTGACCATTTCAACAGCGCTCACGCGTTTGTCCCCCCTTGCAATTCTAGGTACTGGCATATTGCTTTACTTCGGGTTGATCCTGCGCAACGTGTACCGCTCACTTAACCCGGTGCGCACACCTGTGTTCAGTAATCCTTTTACCCAAATGGGTGCAGATTATGAAGATGTGGTTTTCAACAGCCGCGATGGCTGGCCGCTTTCAGGCTGGTTCATCCCCTCCCAACGCGGTCCAACTGTAATTCTCACGCATGGCTTGGGAGGCAACCGGCTGGACCTCATGCCCGCTGCCTCGCTGCTGATCGAAAACGGCTTCGGCGTGCTGATGTATGACATGCGCGCCCATGGACGATCTACTGGAAATATGGGCACCTGGGGCTGGTTGGAGGTCAACGATCTGAATGGCGCGGTTGATTATCTGCTTGAACGTCAGGATGTGCTACCAGATCAGATTGGTGCTTTGGGGTTTTCGCTGGGGGGACAGGTTACTATCCGGGCCGCAGCGGAGAATTCTTCCATCCAGGCTGTGATCGCAGAAGATCCTTCCCCGGCTGTACTCGCCGATCATCCCTTTCCACGAGGATTCTCCTTGCGCAAGCTGATCAACCTGCCTGGCATCTGGCTGATCTATCACCTGGAGAAAGCTGCCAGCGGCCTGCAGGAACCCCCGGGAATCCTGNCATCGATCGGGATGATATCACCNCGCCCCCTATTACTTGTTTCATCCGGAGAAGGACGAGCGGCAGACCTGATGCACACTTTNTTCAATCACGCTGGCGAACCCAAAGATTTCTGGCAGGTGCCGGAAGCAGGTCACGGTTGGATTTCGATCAGGCGACCGGATGAATACCAACAGCAGCTGTGTGGTTTCTTCCAGCGCTACTTGATTGGGGATGAACTCATCGAATACACCTAGTTAGGTACTCACCGAAATTTCTCTTTTTCCATCATTCTTTACCCTGATTCCACCGGCATTTGGGTTTGATTACTCTCCCCCGGCAGTTTCTCTGCGCGCGCCAAACCCACGAATCAGGGAGCGTATTCTTCCAATGGAATGGCAGTTTTTGGCAGTTGATACTCTTGGATTGGCAGATATCTTCTGTCATAGTAATCGCATGATGATGCAATTATCCTTTCCAAGTGAAGATTACCAGGAGACTATACAATGAAAATGAAATTGTTCAAATATGGGTATTTGATCCGGCATGCATTTGACCTGGGGAGAATCTTCCCTATACTTATTAAACAAAGGGGAGTATCCAGATTCATCGTAGGGATCAGCTCCGAAATCATTGATGCCCCAACAATCTTATTGACGAACATAAATAGCTTAAATAATAAAGTTGCGATATTGTGGACAGGTCTGATAATAGGTATGTAAGTGAAGAAAGTTTGTTTCTCATCGATTCATTCCTCGATTGATTCACTCAGGCTCTAATTGAATTTGCCAAGAGATGGGGTGTTATCTCCTTCATGATATGAACAATCTAAGAAATCTTTATAAACTATGTAGCAGAATTGGGAGGTTAAGAATGGGTATAAAAATATCGAGATTATTCGTATTCATTATTGTCATAGGATTATCTTCGGGGAGTGGAAAGGCATCTGGTGTTCCAATTTTTGTTAATTTTCCTGATACCTTGGAAACCGAAAACCTGCCTTCTGTAGGAACGACTGAAAGGGTTTCTGTAGATGGCAACGGGGTAGAAGGAATTGGGGAATCCTTGAGACCGGCAATCTCTGGCGATGGGCGGTATATAGCCTTTTGGTCTGAAGCGAATAACCTGGTCATAGGGGACACAAACACCACTAGGGATATTTTTGTGCATGATCGGGAGACAGGTCAGACAGAGAGGGTCTCGGTAGCCAGCGATGGGTTGCAAGGGAACAAAGGATCTGGAAGTTATGTCACAGACATCTCCACCAATGGACGCTACGTGGCATATGAATCCTATGCTAGCAATCTCGTCCTGGATGATCTGAATGATCGCGGAGATGTATTTATTCATGATCGCCAAACAGGTCAAACTACGCTAGTATCTAAAGCCACAGATGGCACCCAGGGGAATGATGACTCTTTTTGGCCATCCATCTCCGCTGACGGACGTTATGTTGCTTTTCACTCCTCAGCCAACAATCTGGTTCCTGGGGATACCAACAATCATTTGGATGTTTTCGTGAACGACAGGATTGCAGGAGAAACAACACGCATCTCGATTGCGAATGATGGAACCCAGGGAGATAGCGGCTCCTGGATGCCAAGCATCTCAGACGATGGGCGTTATGTGGCGTTTGCATCTTGGGCAACTAATTTTGCTTCCATTGATCCTGTATTTTCAAACATTTATGTGCACGACCAGGATACAGGTCAAACTGAGCTTGTATCGGTGAATTCTGAGGGAACCCAAGCAAACGATTGGAGCAGCCGACCATCAATATCAGGAGATGGACGTTTCACAGCTTTTCAATCGGAAGCAAGCAATCTAGTCAATGGAGATACAAATGAAGTTATGGATGTATATGTACACGATATTGAGTCAGGTCTCACTTCTCGTGTCTCAGTTGCTTCAGATGGTGCACAAGGAAATGGAATATCTGCCATACCAGCAATATCTACCAATGGACACTTTGTAGCTTTTTCATCAAATGCAAGTAATCTAGTTATTGGGGATATCATTAATGCAGGTCATATTTATCTTTATGACCGGCAAACATTTAACACCGAGCTGATCTCTCTATCAAGTCTTCAAAGTATAGGAAATAATGGAGGCTGGGTACCTGCAATATCAGCGGATGGTCGTTTCATCGCATTCGATTCAAATTCGAACAACCTTGTGTGTGGAGACACAAACAATGTTCAAGATATTTTTGTGCGTGACCGTTCTGGCATNGTTGAACTGCACTCTATATCCGGAAGAGTCACTACNCCCGANATNACACCAATTCCTGATGTCANAATTTCAGATNGGGAGGGTCATGAAGCTTCNACTGATGGAAATGGAAATTACCTTTTTGAACAANTGCTCCCCTGTTCATNCTTGATTACTCCTTCANTGGAAGAATACATTTTCACACCAAATTCTATGAAAATCTCCGTACCACCGAGTATTGAAAACCAGGATTTCANAGGAGTACGAAGNGTATATTCTTTCCTCCCCTCAATTACGCGTAATTATTGTGGTTCAAAATTCGAAGANAATTTCAATGNTCCCAACAGNGAATGGCCNNTCTACGAAGATAACGACATGTTATTCGACTTTGTTAATGGTGAATACAAGATTGTAGCTAAAAATCCTGACTGGTGGGTGGCTGCCTCACCAGATTACCAGGCAGAAAACTTCAGCGCCGGGGTGCAGGTCCGCAACCCAGGCGGAAAAGCTGGTACATACGGCATAATATTCAATTTAGCTGAAGACTGGAGCCATTTCTATTCTTTGGAGATAGACACAGCTGGTTATTTCGGCATCTGGCGCTACAGCGATGCCAAAGGCTGGAATCTATTGCTGGTAAATTCCTCTCCCTTTATCAACATGGGCACTGCAGCGAACACTTTGAAAGTCAAGCGGGAAGATGAGCTGATCGAAGTATACGCCAACGATCACCTGCTGGCTTCCATCAGTGACAATTCATTCGTAGGACAACACTATCTGGGGTTGATCGTCTCTTCATTTGATCAAGGTAATCTCGATGTGCGCTTTGACAACTTCTCCATCACACCCGCTGAATGTGGCGGAACCAGTGTCTTGTCAACCCAAGAACTATCTAGTACAAGACCGTTTGCACCACGCTTCATTTCCCATGAGGCAACCAAAGACCTGCGCTGATTAATTGTGCTATTGAACACTTATTGATCGAAATCGAGGATCTCCAGTTTACATCGGAGATCCTNTTTTATTTATGATTACCGGTCAGACGAATATCTTGCACCTTTCAAAGCTCAAAAGCTGAAAAAATACGATGGGATGCGCATGGGGATATGGTAACCGCCAATTTAAAAAAAATTGGCGGTTTTTGGCAGTCGGTGCCCTTGAATTGGCAGTCTAACTATGCCAAGGTAGTCACAGCACAAGCCATAATTCATTTTCATGAGAGGAGGCAATGTAATGAATATCCTTATGTACAATTACGTGACCAAGAAGTTATGGGTATGGGAGCTGATTGTGATTGTTGCACTGATCATTTTCCTTTCATCCTGCAGCACGAGTTCTCAAGCTGCCCAGGTTGACCCGACCAGTGAATCATCCGCAGCAACAGCAGCTGCAAAACCGACCAGCACACCAGAGCCTACACCCTCGCCCCTCCCCACCAACACCCCCACACACAGTCCAACAGACACCCCTGTTCCCACCTCAACTGCGACACCAGACCTGGGTGCCACTGCAGCCGCGGCAGCCGCTCAAATTGCAGCTGAAAATCTGGCCGCGATAAAGTCAGAACTCGAGCAGGTTGGGTACCCAACGGATACTGGCGAACTGGGCTGGATTCAAGATCAACCTTATGAGATCGTGGTCGATGAGTACGACAGCAGCTATTTCGAAACCTTCGCAAATGAGTTGGTGGCAAATAATTTCATCCTCAAAACTGACATCACCTGGGAATCATCGAGTGGGCTGGCAGGCTGTGGACTATTTTTCCGATCGGAACCAAATTTTAAGCAGGGAGCACAGTACGAGCTGGCGTTTTTGCGCCTGTCTGGTTTACCCGCCTGGGAGATTGCATATCGCAAAGATAATGAATTCAAGAAGAGTGTGACGAGAATTTTGACTGCAGGAGCGATTGAACAGGAACAGGGCAGCACCAATTCCTACATGCTGATCGCTGAAGAAGGGAAGTTCACCCTATATATCAACGATCTACGTATTGGCTCGTATTACGATTATGCCAACAGCCGGCTGGAAGGAAAATTCGCATTCACCGGCTGGCAGGAATCCGGAAAAACTTCCTGTGAATTCAACAATACCTGGGTCTGGCTTTTGGATTGAATATGTAATCCCGCATGATTGGGCTAGGGGGTCAATCAAAAAAGGTACCATGCCGGTTTGGTGGCATGGTACCTTGGTTTAATATGCAGAAGGAATTAAAACGCAGGTCAATTCCCATCTGCCAGGATTTCATTTACCGTCGACCAAACTCTTGCGAACATGGTTTCGGTGAGCCGTCCAGTCTGGGTGTTCTGGCGGCTGGGATGGTAAGATGAAATCAGCCAGGGCAGATCATCCCCCAAATGGTAAACGCCGAGGTGTTTGAAATCAAATCGCAACTTCTCACCAGTTCGTTGGCGATATATTCTCAATGTCTGGTCGAAGGCGAGGCGGCCTAGTGCAACAATAACCTGCAAACCGGAGAGAAGATCGATCTCTGACTCTAAATAGGGTAAGCAATTACTGATTTCATCCGCCTTGGGTTTATTTCCGGGGGGAGCACAGCGGCAAACCGCAGAAATGAACAGATCCCTCAACTGTAAATCGTCCTCACGATCAATCGCGTTTGGTTGGTTGGCAAAACCGGCTGTGAACAAGGCCGGGTAAAGGAAATCTCCTGAGCTATCCCCGGTAAACATTCGCCCGGTTCGATTGGAACCATGCGCTCCAGGTGCCAGACCTACAACCAGAACTTGAGCCCGGTAATCCCCAAAACCTGGCACAGGCCTACCCCAATACTCCCACTCCTGGTATGCACGTCGTTTTTCCCGGGCAACTTCCTCACGCCAGGCCACCAGCCGCGAACATTTCCGGCAATTGACGACTTCCTTTTCCAACTCGATCCAACCATTCTGGTTCATAACCATATTTCAGACCTCGTTTAGAGGATTAACATCGCATCCCCGAATGAATAGAAACGGTAATTCAATTTTTTAGCGGTTTCGTATGCCCAAAGGATCTGCTCACGCTCGTAAAATGCGCTGACCAGCATGATCAAGGATGAGTGTGGGAGATGGAAATTGGTAATCATGCCATCGACAGCCTGAAAATTGAAACCCGGCAGGATGAACAAATCAGTCGGACCATCGAAGGCTGCCACAACTTCCCCGGGTGATGCATAACGCGCCGCACTCTCCAATGTGCGCACGCTGGTCGTACCTACTGCAATGATACGCCCCCCACTTCGCCGGGTGTCATTGATCATTTCGGCTGATTCAGGAGACACACGGCAGTACTCCGTATGGATCACATGTTGCTCGGGATCTTGCTCAGTCACCGGGGCAAAAGTATCCAGGCCAACATGTAGAGTTACATAAGTGAAATTAATCCCGGCGGTTTGCAGCTGGTCGATGAGCGCCTGGGTAAAATGCAGCCCAGCTGTGGGTGCAGCTGCAGAACCGGACTGGCGAGCATAGACTGTCTGGTAACGATCAGGATCTTTCAGCGGAGTTTTGATATAAGGCGGCAAGGGGACATGCCCAGCAGTCGGGAAGGAATCTTCGATTGGCTCATCAAATCTGACCAACCTGCGGGGTCCATTTAACTCGGAGATCACCTCCGCCTTGGGACCTTCAATCACATCCAACTGCCTGCCAACCCGCAGCCCTTTACCTCCCACCAGCACCTCCCAGGTAATATCATCCTTCTTATTCAGCAGCAGCAGTTCAACCATGCCGCCACCCGGCAGCTTGGCAGCATACAACCTGGCTGGTATGACGCGCGTCTCGTTTACCACCAGTAAATCCCCTGGTTGAAGGTACTCATCAAGCCTGTTGAAGACGGAATGTGTCAGGGAGTGGTCTTCCCGGTTGGCAACCATCAAACGCGCTTGATCGCGGGGTTCAACCGGTGTTTGGGCAATATATTCAGTGGGTAAATCGTAATCGAAGTCGGAGGTTTTCAAATCAGGTCAACAGTACCGTTACTTATTGAGAAAACGAATCACTAAGTTTAGGACAACAGTCAGGACGATCGAGAGCACGATGGATGAGACCAGCGGGATAATACAGGTCAGGTTATTGGATTGAAAACGGATATCTCCTGGCAGCTGGAAGAGATTGATCCCCAGGCGGGAGGCCAGGTACACCAATCCCCCGACCACGAACAGGACGATTCCGGCGATCATTAAAAACCGGGCGATAGGCTCAAGGGACATCTGAGATTATTTTATTAATGCTTAAAGCAATTTGGGCTGGTCTTCAACCTGGTATGGAATGCCAAGATGTTCGTAAGCCAGGCGGGTGGCGATGCGACCCTGCGAGCTGCGGTCCAGAAATCCTAACTGCAAAAGGTAAGGTTCAACCACGTCCATGATCGTGCCGGCTTCTTCACTGATGGAGGCCGCGATGGTGTTCAAGCCCACCGGTCCCCCGTTATATTTGATGATCACCGTTTCAAGCACCCGCCGGTCCATCTCGTCTAATCCCAGGGAATCGACATTTAATAAATCCAGGGCCTGCCTGGATATCTGGCGGGTGATGACCCCATCTCCGCGCACCTGGGCATAATCGCGTACTCTCCGTAGGAGACGCAAAGCTACCCGTGGAGTACCCCTTCCCCGGCTGGCGATCTCATCCACCCCGCCCTGCTCTACCTCGACCTGGAAAACACCAGCCGCGCGCTGGACGATATCTTTCATTGCCGACAATTCATAGAAATCAAGGCGATAGACCGCGCCAAACCGCGCCCGCAGGGGGGCGGTAACCAGGGCAAGCCGGGTGGTAGCGCCGATCACTGTGAAATGAGGCAGTTTGAGGCGGATCGAACGCGCAGAAGGGCCTTTGCCGATCACAATATCCAGGGCAAAATCCTCCATCGCAGGATAGAGCACCTCCTCTACAGAACGACCCAGGCGATGGACCTCATCGATAAAGAGAATATCACCTGCCCGCAGATTGGTTAGAATGGCAGCTAAATCTCCAGGACGTTCAATCGCGGGTCCTGCGCTGACCTTGATATTGACATTCATCTCGTTGGCAACGATATGCGCCAGGGTCGTTTTCCCTAATCCCGGTGGACCGTAAAAGAGGATGTGATCAACGGGCTCACCACGCTGCTGTGCGGCCGCGAGCAATATGGCCAGGTTCTCTTTCACCCGTTTCTGCCCGATCAAATTTGCCAGTAAGGGCGGGCGCAGCGCATGATCCAAACGATCATCGGGCTTGGATTGGTTATCAACGATTCGATCTTCCGGGGTGCTCATCTCGCTGATTATAACCCGGATTTTCAGCGGCCGGATTGATCGTTGGTTGAGATGAAGCGAGCGCTAAGGATGCCAATCAGCAAGTCAGCCGTTGAACGAGATGAAGGTTAGATTTCCTTCCATTTGGAGAATATTGAGTGAAAATAACGGCTATAATATTTTTCATACCCACACTCCACAAATAAGGAGGTTGATGATGAAAAATGTTTACCCATCCCCCCACCCATTGGTCGCTCATAAACTGGCAATATTGAGGAAAAAAGATACTGATCCAAAACAATTCAGAGAATTGGTGCGAGAGATCGCAGCTCTGCTGACCTACGAGGCCACTGCAGACATGATGACCAAACCGATATCTGTGGAGACACCATTGGAAACCGCTCCGGGTGTTGAACTCCTGGAAACTATTGGCCTTGTGCCTATTTTGCGGTCTGGGTTAGGCATGGTTGAAGGTGTCTGGGAGCTGATGCCCAGCGCAGAAGTCTGGCATATCGGCTTATACCGTGACGAGAGCACACTGCAGCCGGTGGAATATTACAACAAACTACCTGTAGCACCTACCGTTTCGGTGACTCTGATCCTTGACCCCATGTTAGCCACGGGAGGCTCTGCTGTGGCTACGATTGATATTCTAAAGAAATGGGGGGTGAGCAAGATCAAATTTGTCGGCATCCTGGCAGCTCCTGAGGGCATCCAGCTGATGCAGGAGCGTCACCCTGAAGTTCCCATTCACCTGGGAGTGATCGATGAACGGTTGAATGAGCATGGGTATATCCTCCCCGGATTGGGTGATGCCGGAGATCGCCAATTTGGTACCGGTTGAGAAATTTACAATCCTGGGATGCTGACCCGATTAACCTGTGGATCGTCTCGAGCTAAAATCAGGGCGATCAATTTGATCGCCCTAATTCTGATCTACCTGATGGTCAGCTGCAACGTGCCGCCCGCAGCACAAACCAAGCCAACCCCCAGCAGCACTCAACAGTCCCCGTCCCCCGAACCGCCTGCTGCAGCAATTGAGACACCAACCTCCGTTAGCAAACCAACCTATACTCCACCCAAAATTACAGAAGTCCCCACCAGCACCCCCTCTTCACCACCTGCGATCCAATCATCAAGCGGCGAACCTGAATCAACTCCCTTTGTACCTGTAATTGGTGCGGCTGATAAGATCGCCTTCATCGAACAGAACGAGATTTGGATAGCAAATCTGAATGGCGGCGCCCTGATCCAGCTTACCCACGATGGATTAAATAAATCAGCTTTGCATTGGTCACCCACCGGAGAAAAATTGTTCTTCATTTCCGGAGGATGTATTAGCTTCACCAATTTTGACTCCATCGTCTCTGAAACGCTGGCATGTTTTGATGAAGCAATACACTTGGATTCTTTCCAAATCTCACCCGATGGAACGCAAACTGCCATCAGCCTGGATGGTGAACTTTATGTGGTCCCTTTTGATCAAGCGCAGCTCTCCCAGGCACGAACCAGTGCGGACTTAGTTGAGATGGGCAGCTGTGCCAGCCTGGCACCCTATAAGCATCGCCAGTCGCTGGTGATCGTAAAAAAGGCATACTGGTCGCAAGATGGAGACCGACTGGCGATCTTGCGCGAGGCATTCGAGGCGGGTAAAAAGGTTGAAGTGGTCCAAGTACTGGATATTTCCAGGTGTACCGCACCCCTACCGAGGCTGGATGAATTTCCTGCCACCCGGTTCGAAATGGAAAATTATTCACGCAACCCAATCATCCAGAATTTTGCCTGGGATGGCGGGGATTTATTCGCGCTGACCGATTTCAGACGCAATGACGGTTTTGGTGATCTGTGGATTTACAATACCTACCTGCACAGGGGGTTTAAGGCTAATCCAATCGGGGGCAAATGCTGCTACCGCGATCCAGTTTTCAGCCCGGATGGGAAATACCTGGCATTTGCGTTTCAGGATGCGAGTCTGGCACCGGATATGGCAGCTGCCCTTTACTACATGCCTTATGCAGTAATAGACAGCAGCCTGGTTCTTCCACCCCTTTCCCTGCCAGAAGAGTTTTTTAGCGAGCCGCGCTCTAAACCGCAGCCGGTTCTGAGAAGTGCTCCATGATCCTGGTTGCTTGAGTAATACCGGTAAAAGCAATTTTCATCGATTATCAATAGTGGATTTCTAACCTATTCCATGCTGCTTAATACTCATGAACTGGAACTCATTTCGATATAATTAGCTCCCATGAAGCAACTATCGCTTAAGAAAATTGAGGCGTATCGTCGGAATACATACCGTATCTCTGCTAGAAATCGGGTCAAGACAAGAGATGAGGCAATCCAATTCGCCAACCAGCGCGGGTTCATCTTTTTTTGGCCGATCAAGGATATTGTGCTGCCAAGTTTGTGGGTGTCGGTTGCGGGAGATCGGCCCGTAGCAGATGCGCATGATGACCCGGGCCACGTCACCTGGGGCTGGAAGGATGGATTGCTGGGTGCTCGGCGATGGTATTATGCCAAGGTTCTTCGCAAAAAATCCACCATCATTTCGCTCGCGGCGGCACCCTATTTCTATGCCCTGTCAGA
>JGI24024J18818_10000681_pt1 | contig 13264 bp, 13 predicted proteins | sample Cruoilmetagenom2_FD_18818 | JGI IMG/M metagenome (IMG submission 18818) | reverse complement strand
TTGCCATCGGCGCCGGAGACGGTGGTGGCAGCTTGCAGGTTGGCTTTAAAGGGTTTCAGGAATCCGGCAGCGGTGAAAAATCCGGCTGTGGCCAGGCCGAGAACGGCGGTCATAGAGCCGACCATGCCTTCACCAGTGCGGTAGGTAATACCGCTGGCGCATCCGCCAGCCAGAACCATACCGATGCCGAAGACAAAACTTCCCAGCAGGTTTGCGCCCCACCAGAACGGTTTAGGGTTGATGGCAATCGCGCCGGCTGCATCCATGATCGCAAATCCGACCAGTTCAACCAGCAGTGCCGCAAATACGGTTTTCAGAAGAACGTTATCCTGGAGCAGTATAGCGTCTCTGAAGGCTGAGTTCATGCAGAATCGACCTCTCTGCAGAACAAAGCCAAATAAAACACCAACAAACAATCCAGTTAATACAGCTTCCATTTCTCTCTCCTTGATAATTCGTTATAAATCTACTTTAATCCATGTGCTTCGATTAACATTCGGTGGTTGGGCCCATCCAACTGCTCAACCTCGATCAACTTATGGCCTTGTTTCTTGAGGTTCCGCGGAATTCTTTCCACTGAAAGCGGATAATCCAATAGAACTTCCAGAACTTCCCCTTTTTCCATTTTTTTCAGGGTAGTCATAGTATTCATGTCAGGATAAGGGCAGATCTTTCCGCAGACATCCAAGGTTTTTGTGGGGGTTACTTCACTCATACGACTTACTCTCCTTTATAGTGGATAATGGATATAATCCCTGAATTAATAACTGAAGCTCATCTTGGCGTCTTCTGCTTCAAAGAGGAAAGTGGATGCCATCATGACTTCCACACCATCGACCAGATCTTCCTCTTTCATATCCCAGATCGGCAGACCAAGTTCACATAAGATCACCCGGCCGTCCAGGACCTGGATGGCATCAAAGAGATCCACAGGATCCGGCTGGCCTTTGAGGTTCTGGTACTTTTCTAGGGCGCCTTTCTTGAGGATTTTTGCGCCGCCAGGCTGGATGAATAACAGGACTTCATCACCGGTAGCGGCCACTGCTGCGCTCATCACCAGGGCAGCCATGACGCTTTGTTCGTCATCATTATTCAGTATAACTACTACCTTCTCGGTTTGAAATTCTTCATTCATCTTTGATTCCTTTTTTTAGGCTGCCTTTTTACCAGGTAAATTAACTCACTGGAGCTGGAGCCTGGGCAATCGCTCTATTATGCTCTTCGGTTTTTTCCTTAACTGCCTGGAAATAAACCGCAAAGGGCCGGTATAAAAGATGAGCCCATTTCCCCATAGGACCGATGCAGATATATAACATCATCATGACTACCAGGTGTCCTACATAGGTGTAGTAGGTTAAGATCGGTAATCCGGAAACCCTGAAAGCGCTGATCATCAATCCTGATATAGCGAGCAAAATGAGCAGGATCGGGAACAGCCAGTCGCTGATATGGGAATATCGGTGCATTTGATGTTTTTTTGTAATGCGGCCGATCAAAGCATCTCCGGAGCCATAAATAATGGCCAAAGCTGCAACATAACCTATCAGACGTTGAGGATGATAAATTGGGTAAAGTTCATCTGTCTGGAACCAGGATAGAAAGACCACAATCAATACAAACATGGTTCCATAACCGAACACCAGGATTAAGTGATTTATCCAGCGCTTGTTGTCTTCACATTCAGCAAACCGTTTTTGCGTGAGCATATGCAGGACCAGCTGCCAGGCCTCAGTGATGAAGATTGACAGCGGCGGCTGATTTTGAGCACCTCGCGGAAATGTAAAAAGGTACATCCTGAACAGGTTGGACAACAGGAAAAAACCCAATACAGCTGCCAGAATCAAGTCTGCTGTATGCATCATATGAACGTCAGCAAAAGTGTTAAGTTCTACCTGGTCCGTTACCAGGGGACCATGCAGCCCCAAAGCCAGGAGAATTACGATCAAAGCCCCGATGATCAATGCCCCAATGGACCAGGTTGTTGAGGTATACAGCTTCTTTGATAATCCGGTCCAGTCATATTGGGCTGTTAACCACCGACGCATGGTCATTTGGGCTTCCGCCGGATCCGCTTGGCGGGGACAAGTTTCTGTACATTCGCCGCAGTAGTAACACAGCCACGGATCAATGCTTTCCATAAGTTTGTCTTTCATACCTAGTTGAAGCATCCGGATGTTGTTTCGGGGGAAAGGTGTGCTGCTATTTGATAAAGGACAGACCGCTGTGCAGTTTCCACAATTGAAACAGTCTTCGACGTGGATTTCACCGTACTTTTTGATTTCCTGTAAAAAACTGGAGTCTACTCGGGTACTCATTATTTATTCTCCTCAACCAATTTATACAGAACATCGACATAATCCTTCATTCCATCTTCTACAACGAGCTTATACAATTTCATTGCTGAGATGTGCCACAGAACTTCATGAGTGGGCAGATCAATGATGGTGGCGATTTCGGGAACTGTTTTTGATCCTTCTGCCAATTCCTTCCGAATATCTTTCCGGATGGCATTCTGTTTTTTTACTAAGGCCTGAGTTTGTCCCACGGTTTCGCTGTGCTCTTCGCGTAAACGTTTTAATACCTGCGTTTTTTCTTTTTGGGATAATTCACTATAGCTCATATTTCGACCTCCATCGTAATCGCATCTATCATGGCTTCATATTGTGCTATTTCCCATCCTTGGACGTCGATCGCATGATTGGGGCAGGCACTGACACAATTTCCACAACCTGAACAATTGGCAGGGCTAACTACAGCTCTTTGGACTTCCTTGCCGTCTACTGTCATCGTTTCAAGAACGATAGCGTCTTCATATTCACAAACTTCTATACAGTCACCGGTGCCTGTGCATTTATCCAGATCAACCTTGGCTACGAAGGGGTCCAATTCCACCTGCCCTGAAGCCAGGAGAACTGATACTTTGGAAGCGGCTGCAGCCGCTGCGTTGCAGCTTTCCTGGATGTTCATCGGACTTTGAGCCGTGCCAGCTAAGACAATCCCGGGAACGGGTGTTTCAACAGGCCGCAGTTTGGGATGGACTTCCAGCAGGAATCGGTCATCTCCTTTAGGAATTTTCAACAGGTTTACCAGATCGTCTACAGGACGCGGTAGCATACCCACGGCCAGGATCACCAAATCCACCGGAACTTCAATCTCTAAACCGTTTGTCAGGTAATCTTTCCCTTTCACCAATACAGGAAATGGATCGCCTTCAGGGGCTGCGACTACTTCAGGACGTTGATCTCCGTGGAAACGTAGGAAACGCACCATTTTCTTGGATGCCTCAGTGTAATAGTTTTCATGCTCAAGCCCGTATGTGCGGATGTCTTCGTAGAAGTCATAAACATTGATGTCAGGATATTCATCCAGTACTTCATTTACCTGATGAAGTGTGGCTGTGCAGCAGACCCGGGAACAGTAATTATTCAGGATGCCATCTGGCTGTGGTTCTTGAACACCAGCTTGATGTCGGCTGCCTACACAATGGATCGCTGCGATGTTTTGAACTGGGCGGCCGTTCCAGGTTAATTTCCCGGGTTTTCCATCCCTAATACCCATATATCGGATAAATTGCGGCAAGGTTACAACTTCCGGAAGTTCTCCATACCCGTAATCTCCCTTGGGTGGTTCATAGGGTTGAAAGCCGGTCGCGATGACAATTGCTCCGATCCGCAGATCAAAGGTCTTTATCTTGTTTTCGAAAACAACTTCCTGACCATCAATCTCAATTGGTTTTTCATCGTAATGTTCCCAATCGACAGCAGGTGTTGAGGGGAAACATCCTTCATACGCCCGATATACAACCTTGCGTTTTGTCAAGCCGTAGTTAAAGTCGTCTGGAACTTCTTGGGTACAGGCAGCCAGGGCAGCTTCTGCTTTATCTCCACTTACACCGCGGGATTGGGAACGGATTTGGACTTCATAGTTCCCGATATACCCTCGGATGCTGACCAGTTCAGACAAAGGGTGAATAGTAATCAGCGGATGATTTGTCACCTCGTTGATTAAGGCGTGCAGATCTTCACGGGCATTATTTCCGGTTGGAAATATAGTTTCAAGTTGAGCCATTCTTCCGCCCAGGAAGGGGGTTTTTTCAATGAGTGTGACATTGATTCCGCGTCCTGCTATATCATTTGCTGCCCGTAAACCAGCTACACCTCCTCCGATAACCAATGCGTGCCGCTCAGCTTTCAATTGGATCATATCCAGGGGTTTTAAGAGGTTGGCTTTTGCTATCCCGGCATGCATCAAACGGATAGCTTTTTCGGTTGCGCCTTCGGGATTATCACTGTGTACCCAGCTGTCCTGTTCGCGTAAACCGACGTGATGGTAATAGTAGGGATTTAGGCCGCCCCGAGCAACCGTTCCTCGAAATGTGTGTTCATGTAAGGAAGGAGCACAAGCACCGATGACAACCCGGTTGATTCCAAGCTCTTTGATGTCATTTTCAACAATAGATTGCCCGGCATCCGAACACATGGACATATTCGTCCGCACAACTGCTACATTGGGATATTCTCGCATCTTTTCGGCGACTTTTTCCGCATCTACAACATCACTGATGTTCCCGCCGCAATAACAGACATAGACGCCTATTTTGGTTTCTTCAGGTTTGGGATTTGTTTTTTCTGTCATAGATTTGCTCCTTATTTACCGTTCCGAATGGATTCCAAGTAGGAAGCAGCTGAACTTGCTGCTGCACTCGCTGAATTGATGCTGTCAACAATATCCATAGGACCGGTCGACGTGCCTGTAGCAAATATTCCCGGTTGGCTTGTTTTGGTAGAAGACAGATTCGGTGTTGGTGATTTTACAAAACCAAATTCATCCACATCGACTTCAAAAACCTGGGAAGGATTGTATTTAGGGGTCATGCCCACAGAAAGAACAATCATGTCATGAGTGCGTTCAACAACCTGGGATCCTTCATCTATAAGTTCCACACGAACAATAGGGTTTTGGTTCTCATCTTCGGTGATCTTGGCTACTTTCCCTTTCACAAATTCAATACCCATGGCCTGCGCGTTTTGATAAAATTGTTCATACCCTTTGCCAAATGCTCGAATATCCATATAGTAGATTGTGATATCCGCCATGGGGAGTGAACCAGCAATCAACATGGCTTGCTTTATTGCATACATGCAGCAAACTCGGGAACAATAGGGAACACCAAGGGTTTCATCCCGGGATCCAGCGCATTGAACATAGGCGATGGATTCAGGTTCTTTTCCATCACCGGGGCGAATAACGCGGGCGTAGGGACCTGTGGGTGCTAGAAGACGTTCCATAATTAATCCATCAATCACGTTATGCAGGTTCCCGTTGCCGTATTCTTTTTTCGCGTCTATTGGTGTCGTTTCAAACCCGGTTGCGATGATCAAAGTATCAACTTCAATTTCAACTTCCTTTTCAGTCTGCAAAAAGTCAATTGAATCCACCGGACACGCCCTTTCGCATTTTCCACATAAAATGCAGTTATCCATATCCAGGACCGCAATTTGAGGAACAGCTGTTGAGAAAGGTACGCGAATGGCACGAATAGCGCCGATATTTAAATCAAAGGGGTTGGGTATGTCTACAGGACAAGCGTATTCACATAACCGGCATCCGGTGCAGGTTTCTTCAACAACGAAACGAGGTTTTTTAAGTACACTGGCGACAAATCCACTGCCGTTTTTTTGTATGGATTGAACTTCCGAGTATGTCAGGATTCGAATATTTTTATTGTTGGCTACTGCCGACATTTTAGGGGTGGTGATACAGCTGGCGCAATCCAGGGTTGGGAATACTTTACTCAGCATGATCATCTTCCCGCCAATGCTGGGTTCTTTTTCTACTAAGATGACTTGGTATCCCTGATCGGCCAGATCCAATGCTGATTGCATCCCTGCAATCCCTCCCCCTACAACTAACGCATCTGCTTTGAGCTTATTTTCGTCCATCATTTATCCTTCCCTTGGTCTGCGAGTTCGTCCTGGACAAATCCAATTTCATTTAACATTTCATTCATCTCGTTGACCTGTTTCAGGAAAGGTTTTTTGCAGACTGTACAGATAGCTGCCAACTTAAGTCGTTTAATATTAATTCCAAGTTCCTGCATCTTTTTATAGGTTTGATCCACCATTACAGCAGTTCGTTCGGGTCCGCCTTTAAAAGGGCTGTCTGTGCCGCTGTACATGACAATGATGCCATCAATGCCTTTCTTAAAAGCCTGGATATAAAAATCTGACGAGAACATGCTGGGACAACGAACGGGAAAGATACTGATGTTTGTGGGGTAATTTAAGTGCTGCTGCCCGACATAATCAGCTCCGGCATATCCCCCAGATAGCGTTGCCAATACTAATATTTTTGGTTCTTTGGTTGTTGTAGTTGCGTCCATATACCTTTTCCTTGGTAGAATACGGGCTCATTAACATAGAGTTACGGCTTAGAGTTGTCATTATCTCTAAGCCGTAACTCTATGTAGCCTTTTTGTGAAAATCATTTTTGCCTGCGGATAAAAAGACGGTCATATCCATCTGCTGCAAGGTCGCCTAAATATTCGTGTCCAACTTTCGCACACCAGCGGGGCATATCGCTTTTGGTGGTTTCTTCCCCGGACCAAAGCTCCAGGACTTCACCGACATTTACTTTGCCGATGCTTTTTTTAGCTTCCAGGAGCGGACCGGGGCAGGCCATTGCCCGGGCGTCAACTGTTTCTGCAGCTTCTAATTTTTCTAGTTCTTCTGGGGACATTTCTTTCTCCTTGGGGATGAATAGAGCAATATGATTAACGGTTTTTTGATAGGACTGGACAGGCTTCGCTGAATTTTGTGTCTGCAATCCTGTAGTAAATTTCCCTTCCATCTCTGCGTGAATATAAAACACCTTTATTCTTCATCAGCCTGAGATGCTGAGATGTGTTTTGTAAAGAAGTCTTAATTTTCTCTGAGATCTCACTTACAGTCAACTCCCGACTCCCTAGGACCCAGACGATCTGGACTCTGTGAGCATTTCCCAAAATAGCGCAAAATTCTGCCTGTTCCTGGGCTTCAATAGTCTCAGTTGGGTTCATAAATTTCTCTCAATCAGTTAAACGATTACTTAACTAAATGACTGTGGAAAGTATATGCCTGCGGTCCTTTCTAAATAAGTGCAATTAATCACAAGCAGATATCAGTTCTATTGATAGTAGGTCATAGAAGAAACCTATGGCCTATTTTTTATTATTCTCGTCGCTGGTATTTTGAATTACACCTTGTTAGAATACATCTAGTCAGCTTGAGGAGAAAACCATGAATGAAGAAATGTTTTACGGTAAAACAGTTCTGGTCACTGGATCCGGAAGGGGAATTGGACGGGCGATTGCATTGCATTTTGCTTCCCTGGGTGCTGATATTGTAGTGAATTATTTCAGGAACCGGGAACCTGCAGAAGAAACAGCTCAAAAGATAGCAGAGTTTGGTGTCCGGGCAGAGATAATCAAAGCCAATGTGGGGAATATGGATGATCTGGAGAATCTGATCTCTGAAACAGACCGGCTATTTAGCGGTTTGGACATACTGGTAAGCAATGCAGGATCCGGTTATAACCGTCCTATTATGGAACAGCGTCCCAAAGGTTGGGATTGGACCATGGATATCAACGCCAAAGCTTACCTGTTCCTGGCTCAAAAATCTGTTCCTCTCATGGAAAAACGCGGCGGCGGCTCGATCGTCAGCATTTCCTCACCGGGATCTTTCCGAGTCCTTCCGGAATATGCTGTTGTGGGTGCCAGCAAAGCGGCAATTGAGGCGTTGACCCGCTACATGGCAGTGGAATTTGGGGCAAAGAACATATCTGTGAATGCAGTCTCTCCAGGTATTGTCGCCACGGAAGCCTTGCAGCATTTCAATACTATGCAGGATGAAGATCTGCTGGATGAGATCGCTGAACAAACACCAGCAGGGCGGATTGTCACACCGGAAGATGTGGCAGCTATTGTAGCTTTCCTGTGTTCCCCAGATGCTTCCATGATCCGGGGGCAAACCATAATAGCTGATGGCGGGTTTACTCTCCCGGCAAGTGGCTTACAGAGGCCGTCCTGACCATCATATATCGTCAGAGATTCGGAGGAATTATTGCTAAAGGATAGAGTTTTAGTTATAGGTAATTCTTTTTGAATGATAGAACAATCATGTCCTTGATATATATTCGAATTATGTTATACTCCACTTCCAAGTGGTAATCTTCCTTATATCACATTCCCACAATACAATTTAATATTTTCTTACTCATATTTACTAGAATTTGGTACATTTGAATCGTATATAAAATAACCGGGTAAAACCCTATCAGTTGGAAGGGAAGTCCCGATTGTACGAGCAGTAAGCAAGTAGATTTTTTTTCAGTTAGTCTTTTTTCAGCAGGTGATGACCTGAATCGTCTATTATCATGACTTGTACAGGAATTTTTCTTCATTAAAAAGGAAGGAGGTGAGGTGGAGTTCATACAATTGCACATAAAATATAAGTTTAATTTATTGAAATTTCCCTTAAGGAGGAAACATTATGTCAAAGAGATATTATCTTTTTAGTATTTTAATCGCTGTCAGCCTGATATTGGCTGCTTGCGGTGGCGCAGCGAAAGCTCCTGATGTTTGTGCCGAAAACCCCGATGAGACTGTCTGTGCTGTTATTGAAGAAGGCAGCACCATTAAAATTGGTTATGCTGGACCGATGGCTGGCGACTATTCTGCCTTTGGTATTGACATTTCCAATGCAGGTATGCTGGCTGCCGAAGATGCCGGTGAATTAGAAGGTTTTGCTTTTGAATTGCTGGTTGAAGACACCCAGGGTAGTGGTGAAGGTGGCGCCTCTGTTGCGAACCTTTACGTTTCTGATCCTGATGTGGTGGCGATCGCTGGCCACACTTTCTCTGGTTCCACAGCTGCTGCAATTCCCATCTACAATGAAGCTCGCCTGCCGATGCTTTCCCCGTCTGCAACCCGCGCTGACCTAACCGAAGGTGACCAGGATGTCTTCAACCGCATCCCCTTCACCGATGACCTGCAGGGTCAGTTCGCTGCTGAATACCTCTACAATGTGTTGGGCGTGACCAAGCTGGCAGTGATGCACGATGGTGATGCCTATGGTAAAGGTGTTGCCGAAAAGGTCCAGGAAGTATTCATGAGTCTTGGTGGTGAAGTTGTTGCCGTTGAGGCAGTCACCCCCGGTGAAACCGACTACAGCGCTGTTCTGACTAGTATCGGCGCCTCAGATCCTGAAGCCATTTATTATGGTGGATACTATCCTGAGGCTGCAGTTGTTGCCCAGGGCATGCCCGTCGCAGGTATGGAAGATATTGTCCTGTTCAGTGATGATGGCTCATATGGTGAGGCTTTCATTGAATTGGCTGGTGAGAATTCTGAGGGTGTGTACGCTGCAACTGGTGCACCACTGGAAAGCGCTGCCAAAGCTGAGTTTGACGCCTACTACGAAAGTGTTTATGGTGATCCTCCTGGAGCGATCTCCACATTCACATGGCACGGATATGATGTTGTGGACGCACTTGTTCAGGCCATCAAATCTGTAGCGATCCTCGGCGACGATGGAAATCTGTATATTCCTCGCGAAGCCCTGGTTGCAGCAGTCAATGGTTTGGAAGGTTATGATGGTTTGACAGGTGTGCTGACCTGCAACGGTGGTGAATGCAATGCCTCCGGCCCGTCCTTCCAGGTAGTACAAGATGGCGCCTGGGTAATCCCCTAGCCAGTAATTCTGTTTTAGAATAAAGTTACAAATATGCGAGGCAAGCGCTTGCCGCTTGCCTCGCTAGTCCCTGTACAGTATCTGAATCTATAATGAAAAAGAAGGTTTTTATGAGTGAAACAAAAACCAAAAAAACAACTGGGCGGATTAATACCTTCAAGATTGTCCAAGCAATCATTTCAGTTTTATTCCTTGCAGTTCTAGCCTGGCGTCTATACACGGTTATAAAGTCAGGCGTTTATGGTCCGGACACCTGGGTGAGATTTGCCATCAGTGGATTGATCATAGGCAGTGTTTATGCTGTGATAGCGATTGGTTACACCCTTGTTTATGGCATCCTGTTCATGATCAATTTTGCACATGGTGAGCTCATGATGTTGGGCGCGTTCTCAGGGTATTTTGTATTTGAAGCACTGAAATCTATCCCGGTGGCATCCACCGGATTGAGCTTTTTGGATTCTTTTCAGATTATCTCTGTTGTATTGGCATTTATTGTTGGCATGTTCATCTCGGCCCTCTCAGGTTATTTCCTGGAGCGCATTGCTTACAGACCCCTTCGCGGAGCACCTCGTTTGATCCCTTTGATCAGCGCCATTGGAGCCTCCATTTTTCTCCAGAATGCTGCCCAGGTTACATTTGGACCTCAGAGGCGCACTTATACTAACCCGGAAGCCCTCATGCGCAGTCAGGGGTGGAGGATACCCATCGGCGGAGAAGAAGTCATCCTTACTTATACAGGTGTTTTGACTTTTGTGCTTTCAATTCTGCTCTTGATTGGCCTCTATATTCTGGTGATGCGAACAAGGTACGGTCGATCTATGCGGGCAGTTGCTGAGAATAAACAAACTGCAGCTCTGATGGGCATTAACGTTGATATGATCATCAGTAATACCTTTATCATCAGCGGCGCCCTTGGTGGTGCGGCTGGTGTGATGTGGGGAATCCACAACGGGATCATCTACCACTTTGTTGGTTTTATTCCAGGAATAAAGGCTTTTACTGCTGCGGTGCTGGGAGGAATTGGGAATATTCCTGGTGCAATGGTCGGCGGTCTTTTGCTAGGTATAGTTGAATCTCTAGGACCCGCAGCCCTGGGAATAGATTTTCAGCTCAAGGATGTGATTGCATTTTCCATCCTGGTCCTGATCTTGATATTCCGGCCCTCAGGTATTGTGGGCGAAGTTTTAACTGAGGAGAAAGTCTGATGAAAGAAAACATTAAGCAAGGTAGTCGCTCTGGCTTGATATTTGGGATTATCCTGATCTTCATAATCCTGTTTGGGCTTACAACCACGCTCTCCGACATATTTGGTGATTTCTTCGGTCTTAATTCGAATTCTCGGACTGGGAATACCGGTGGATTAATGATGATATTTGCTCTTGTCGCTCTCTGGGCTGGTTCACAGGCAGCTTCTTTTGATAAATCGAATTGGAAGTCCACCCTGATCTCTGGAGCCTCGATAGGATTGGTGTTGGGTGTTATTATTGGGGTTTTTACTTTCCTTGTCGGATTCCTTGATGCCGCGAATGTTGAGATGAGGGATTATCTTGTCCAGCTGAATCGACAATCAATTCAATTTTTGTTATATGGCCGTAGTCTTTGGACAGGGACATTGATCAGCTTTGGCATATTCCTTGTTTTTGGGATATTGGGTGGTTTACTGACGTTTATTCTGGAAGATCGTAAGACTGGTGATAAACTCCAACAGCGTTATCTTGCTCTCAAAGGAAAGATCCTCGATATGGAATTTGTCCAGCGCTATCAGGATAATCCAAAGTCTCGCTGGATAAGTTATGTAATTCTCCTGGTGATAGTTTTCCTGATTCCCCAGTTTCTTGGTAAATATTGGAATTATGCCATGGGAACTGTAGGTATTTATATTCTGATGGGTTTAGGGTTAAATATCGTGGTTGGTTTGGCCGGATTGCTTGACCTGGGGTATGTGGCATTTTTTGCTATAGGCGCATATACAGCTGGTTTGTTAACAGCTCCAGCACCAATTCCCCTTCAAATTGGATTTTGGCCAGTTCTGATTTTCAGTATAGTTATGGCTGCTTTTGCAGGAATTCTCCTGGGTATACCTGTGCTTCGCATGAGAGGAGATTACCTGGCTATTGTCACACTTGGTTTTGGAGAGATCATCCGGGTCTTGATACGGAGCGATATGCTGTCCCCTTATGTGGGTGGTCCCCAGGGAATCAGAGATATTGCCGGTCCAAGTTTGTTTGGCATGTCGTTTAACGAAAAAGCATATTTATATTTGATAATACTTGCCATTCTGTTAATAATTCTATTCACGAATTATCTTCAAAATTCAAAGGTTGGTCGAGCCTGGATGGCAATGCGTGAGGACGAAACCGTTGCCCAGGCCATGGGAATCAACACCCTATATTACAAATTAATGGCTTTTGCCACCGGCGCTGCATTTGCAGGGTTGGGTGGAGCACTATTTGCAGCCAGGAACCAGTATACTGGTCCTGCTGATCATACCTTGATGGTTTCGATCAACGTTCTATGCCTATTGATCGTTGGAGGTATGGGCAGTATACCTGGCGTTATCGTTGGAGCCTTTGTACTTAAAGGGCTGCCTGAAATTCTCAGAGAACTGGATCTTTACCGGTTATTGGTCTTCGGTGGGTTGTTAGTATTTATGATGATCATACGTCCGGAGGGTATTTGGCCTGCGCCGCGCAGGAGGATGGAACTCCACGAAGGGGAGTTAGATGTTTTGCCACCGGAAGAAAGTTTAGTAGGAAAAGAGGGTTAGCAGATGAGTATTCTAGAAACCCGAAACGTAACCAAACGATTTGGCGGTTTATCCGCTGTTGATAATGTTACTCTTCAGATTCCAGAAGGATCGATCTATGCCATTATTGGCCCTAACGGAGCTGGAAAAACTACATTATATAACTGTATTACTGGATTTTATCCTGCCGATGAGGGTGATATGTTGTTTAATGGTAAATCTCTAATGGGTTTATCTCCCGATAGAATTACCAGGCTAGGCATATCACGAACATACCAGAATATCCGTCTATTCCCCGCAATGACTGCCCTGGAAAACATCCTGGTGGGTGGCCACCCTCAATTAAAATCAAATTATGTTGATGCTATCCTTCATACTCCCAGACAAAGGGCGGAAGAGAAAAAAGCTCTCGAAGACGCCCAGGATTTGTTGAATTTTGTGGGATTAAAAGGCAAAGGCGATTTATTGGCTAGAGGTTTGCCCTACGGTGAACAACGCCGGTTGGAAATGGCCAGGGCATTGGCGAATAAACCTAAGATCATTTTGCTGGATGAGCCAACTGCTGGAATGAATCCTAATGAATCAGTAACCATGATGCGTTTTATTGAAAGTTTGCGAGATGAATTGAAGATCACAATCCTGTTGATCGAACATGACATGAAAGTTGTTATGGGCATCAGTGAATTCATTTATGTATTGGATTTTGGCCAATTAATTGCAAAAGGAACCCCGGGAGAAATTCAAAAGAATCCCCAGGTGATTGAATCATATTTAGGACGGGGAGCTG
>JGI24024J18818_10000680_pt1 | contig 13282 bp, 15 predicted proteins | sample Cruoilmetagenom2_FD_18818 | JGI IMG/M metagenome (IMG submission 18818) | reverse complement strand
ACCGAGAACACCGCTATAGAAATTCTTCGACGCGCCAATGTCTGTGATTAACAAACTTGCGTGGTGTATGCCCAAATAAATAGATTCATCTGATGTCATGTCTTGGATTATCAGCCCAGAATTTAACAATCACAACAATTCCGTACATCATCAGCGTGACACTAAACAATACAGCGATACTGATGTATGTCATGCCAACTCCATTCTGTCATTGACAAAATCAATCATCACTATCTATTTATACAATTTTACANGTATATTAGTTTTCTCTAATATTCCCACCCATGGTATAGCTGAGCTTGAGGTTAAGCGGGAGTGACTTACTGCTATGAGGGCTCCGACAGCTAAATCATCACTAACTTAACTTTTTAAAGGAGATTTTCAAAATGAAACTGGTAAAAATTATTTCTATCGCTGCTCTGATGAGCGCTTCTGCAGCCTCTTCTGCCTTCTGGGACAACGGAAACAGCAATGGTTCTGGTTGGAGCAACGGTAACGGGTATGGTTACGGTGACGGAAACGGTTCTGGCTACGGCACAGGACGTACTGACGGCCGTGCTTATACCGATGGTGACATGGACGGCGACGTAGACGGCGAATTCACGATGAGCTTCAAGGGCCGTGGACGTGGTAAAGGCCGTGGACGTGGTTACGGTTCTGGCTATGGGTCAGGTTATGGCGACGGTTATGGCCGTGGCAACAACAACTATTACGGCAACGCTCAGGGCAACAACAGTTACAACAGCGGTTATGGCTACGCTCCTTACGGTTACAACACACCTGTTGCACCGGCAGTCCCTACTGCAGACCAGGTTATGCCTGCTCGTCCAGCTGCACCTGATTTTGCTGCACAGGACGCAGAGCGCATGAAAGAGATGCAGGCTCGTCGCACTGCATTCATGGACCAGCAGAAGAAAGCTATGGAAGCACATCGTGCAGCCTATGAAGAGTTCATGAGCAAGTCTCAGGCTCCTGCTACACCTGCCAAGTAAGAACACACAGTTCTCTATTTGCAGAAAGGCCTGTGTGGGAAACCACACAGGCCTTTTTTTATTTTCCGTACTACAATAATAAACGCAATGCCTACTGCTTATTTTCGTTTCTACGAGGAACTGAACGACTTTCTGCCGCCAGATCAGCGCAAGCAGACGATTACCCATACATTTACAGGCCACCCTGGTATCAAGGATCCGATTGAGGCCATAGGTATTCCCCACTCTGAAATTGAACTGATTGTTGTCAATGGCCAATCGGTTGGATTTGATTATCAGCTCAAGCATAACGACCGTGTAGCGGTCTATCCGTTATTTGAGAGCATGGACGTAACATCACTGGTACGTCTACGCGACAAACCACTACGCAGGACTGCATTCGTGGTTGATGTAAATCTTGGTAAACTTACGCGCTACCTGAGGCAGTGTGGATTCGATGCGGTATATTCAAACAAATACAGTGACCGGGAAGTTGTGGATATCAGCCTGTCTGAACATCGGATCATCCTCACACGCGACCGCCGCCTTCTTTATCACAAGTCGATTACACATGGCTATTGGGTACGCGCTGTTGACCCGGAAGAACAACTCAAAGAAGTGATCTGCCGATTTGATCTTTACGACAATGTTCAGCCATTTCATCGCTGCATTGAATGCAACGGCGATATCGAATCAGTACCGAAAGAACGTGTCATAGACCAACTCGAACCGCTGACCAGAAAGTACTACAGGGAGTTTCACCAATGTCTGAACTGCGGCAGGATCTACTGGAAAGGGTCGCATTATCAAAACATGCTGCAAAGACTGGAACGGCTCCTGGGCGAAGGCCATAACCACCCGGAACAAAAACGCTAGCTGGCTACGCCAGGACTGATGATTTAAGATTGTTTCTCACGTTAAGCATCCAGCCGGAGAAGTCATTATGCAGCCTATCCTCACCGTTGAGTTTACGGGCAAGGCCAACAACCAGGAATTCAAGGAAGAAACCGTTTCGATTCACAACCCGGATGAATTATTCGCATTCATCTCCCCCGGTGGCGGTTGCGAGTCTATTTCTGATGAAGTGGATGAAATTCAGATGATCTTCATGAAGCCGCAACACCCTAATACACAGAACCCTATGGCAGACAAACAGGTGACGCTAGAACTTGGTATGGTCTATATCACCGGTCCTTTGTCGGAGATCGTACAAACTGCAGAAATGCTACTCGACAAGGCTGGCCGCGGTGAACTGTCTCAATCCTTCATCGACGTGATCGGGCCAAATACGTGAGCAGGCTCGCTTGCAACGTGATGGTCGAATTCATTCGACCAGTTACAACTTAGTTGAAACCAGTTCTTCAGCCTCAGTACGCGTCAGGTAGCGCCACGGCAATGGCAGCAGAGCAGGCACTTTCTCCCGATACCGACGATAGATCTCACCGTGATATCGCAACAGCTTTTTTTCTTCAAGCCGTAATCCCAGAATAAAGTACCCACTGAGCATGACAGCTGTTACCAGAAAAGCTTGATTCATATCTCGTGTCCAAATGATTACTAGACCCAGCGCATACCAGGGATGGCGCACAAATCGATGTAATGGGGATAGGTGAAAAGATTCCTGGTCCTCAACGGTGCGTGTATTGCCGCGCAGCTGGCTCAAGCCGGAGAACTCACCGCTGTCGTAATAGCGCAAGGACCAGAGGAAGCCTGCGACAGCCAATAGTGCTATCCCGTTGGCAACATAAGACCACACCCCTTCCCAGATCCAAAGCGTCTCTCCCGGGTACCTGAACATCACATACAGAGGCGGCAGGACAAACAGGGTGGCAACCGCATTGAAAAACAGACGATACCCAGGCATCAGGGATGGCCAGTGTCGTGCAACGTATTCCTTAGTCCGCAATGAAGCCAGCGATGAATGCAGGACGAAATACAACGACCACAGTATAATCAGCGTGATGATTGGCTGTCCGTTCATAACTACCCTTCCTACTGTTGCCTGTGGCTCCGCATGAGCCAATCCAGCGACAGAATAGCCCAATGGTTACTGCGAGCCAATGCCCGGCTGCCGTTGTCGTTCAACCACGCACTGGGCATATTGATCGGCACTCTATTCACATTGATCCCGAACAAACGTATCGCGACCTGCAGAACTAATATCCGCCGCTGTTTTCCAGAACTCAGCAGACGCGAACAAAATAAACTTATCCGGAGTTCAATGCGTCATGCCGGCAGAGCCATTGTGGAGGCCGGCCGCATGTGGCTGCGTCCACCTGAAAAAAATCTGGCGCTAATCAAATCTGTAAAAGGTGAAGAAACGATACATCAGGCACTGGACAATAACCGGGGAATCATCCTCGCTACTCCTCATCTTGGCAACTGGGAATTGTCCGGAAGCTATGTTTCCACCCGCTACCCGTTGACCATCATGTACCGCCCTTCGCGCATGAAGGGGCTGGATAGATTGATACATAACGGTCGCGAAACCAGCGGGGGAAGATATGTTCCAGCAGATACCAGTGGAGTGCGTGCACAGCTGAAGGCACTGAAAGATGGTGAAATGATCGGCATTCTGCCAGACCAGGTGCCGTCCGAAGGTGGTGTGTTGGCCCCATTTTTCGGATTGCCTGCTGTAAGCATGAATTTGCTGTCCAATCTTGCCAGAAAAACTAATGCAGTCGTAATTTTCTGCGTTGCCGAACGCCTGCCATGGGCACGTGGATACAGGCTGCATTTTTTACCTCCGGATGAAGCCATAACGACTGCTGATATGGAAGAGTCTGTCGCACGCGTTAATGCACAGGTTGAACAATGCATACGCATGCACCCTGACCAGTACCTGTGGACGTACAAACGCTTTAAACACACCGAGCCCGGGTTCTACGAGAGATAGCAGTGCAGGAATCCACCACGATCGCCATCACATTTGCTATCTACCTCGTAGCCATGTTGTTCATTGGTGTGCTGGCCTGGCAGCGCACTGCCAGTATGCAGGACTATCTGCTTGGTGGACGCAACCTGGGAAGCTGGACAGCTGCGCTCAGCGCAGGTGCATCGGACATGAGCGGCTGGCTGTTGCTTGGGCTACCCGGGTATGCCTATGCATCAGGCCTCGAATCGGTGTGGATTGCTGTCGGCCTGTTGATCGGCACATGGATGAACTGGCAACTCGTCGCAACCCGCCTGCGCGAACAGACCCAGGCAGCCGGCAACGCCCTGACTCTTCCGGAATTCCTGTCACGACGCTATGAAACTGGCCTGCCGCTTATCCGCATCATTGCAGCATTTTTCATCCTGATCTTTTACCTGTTCTATACCAGCTCCGGTTTAGTGGCTGCCGGCAAACTGTTTCAGTCTACTTTCGGACTGCCCTATGAGTGGGCTGTGACAACAGGCTTGCTGGCTGTAGTTGCCTATACTTTTATCGGTGGGTTTCTTGCTGTCAGCTGGACGGACATGGTGCAAAGCCTGCTGATGCTTGCCGCTCTGGTACTGGTGCCCTTGATAGCGCTTGGTGCGCATCCGAATACGTTCATCTTTGCAGATAATCCTGCCCTGCTGGATGTATGGACCAATACCGATGGGATTCCTCTCGACAGCATCGCGATAATCTCCCTTGTTGCGTGGGGTCTCGGCTACTTCGGACAGCCACATATCCTGGCCCGCTTCATGGCCATCAACAGTCCACAGGCAGTACCCTCTGCCCGCAACATCGCAGTCAGCTGGACGGCGATAACATTGACAGGCGCCATCATGGTAGGACTGGTCGGCATCAATACGCTGGCAACACCATTAAACAGCTCTGAGACTGAAACCGTGTTTATCCAGCTGGTCGGCATGCTGTTCCACCCATTGCCTGCCGGCCTGCTGCTTGCTGCTATCCTCGCTGCCATCATGAGCACCGCTGACTCACAACTGCTGGTGGCCTCCTCCAGCCTGACGGAAGATATCTGGCATGTCCTGTTTAAATCAGAATCCTCAGAAAAGGTCCGTGTACTGATTGGCCGACTCGGTGTCCTTGCCATTGCTGCCGGCGCCTGGCTGCTGGCCATGACGCCGGACAGTAAAGTACTCGACCTGGTGGCCTATGCCTGGGCGGGTTTCGGTGCAGGTTTTGGACCTGCCATACTGATGACTCTCTACTGGCCCGGTACATCTCGTCTGGGCGTACTGCTCGGCATAGTCACTGGTGGCGTTACGGTGATTGTCTGGAAACAGTTGAGTGGCGGAATCTTTGATCTTTATGAGATCGTGCCGGGGTTTGTATTGTCGATGCTGGTGATTGTGGTGGTTTCTAAAGGGGAAACCCGCCCAAGATAATTTTTTGCCTGATCAACAGAAGTTTGTCACATTAAAGATATTAATTAACAAAGGATGAAACATGAGCAATATTCAGAGCGGCATACTTGATGATGTCCCTCCGCTGGCACGCTACCTTACATTCGCACTGGAAGACATCGACAGTGCAGCGGCGGCACTGGATGATTTACGCGACATCATCCATACCGACAGCACAATAATCGGATTTGGTACTTCACTGGTCGATGCACTGAGCTGTAGCATACCAGGCCTGCGCACCTTCCCCGCCTGGTCCGGTGGCGGCCTGGATATTCCGTCTACACAGTCTTCTCTATGGTGCTGGCTCAAAGGTGATGATCGCGGCGAATTACTGCATCGCAGCCGGCATATCGAGAAAAGCCTGTCATCGGCATTCAGCCTGGAATCATCTATTGATGCCTTTCGTTACGGCACTGGACAGGATCTAACGGGTTATGTAGACGGCACTGAAAATCCAACAGGTGATGAAGCGATTTCAGCGGGAATACTCAGTGGCCAGGGTGTCGGCCTGGATGGCTCCAGTTTTGTCGCTGTTCAGCAATGGCTGCATAACCTGGATGGTTTCGATGACATGACTACAACCGAACAGGATCACAGCATCGGCAGGAAAATCTCCGACAATGAGGAAATCGACGACGCACCCGATTCCGCCCATGTAAAACGCACAGCACAGGAAGATTTCGACCCAGATGCTTTTGTCGTGCGCCGCTCAATGCCGTGGTCGGACGATGAATATGCTGGCCTGGTATTTATTGCTTTCGGTAAATCCTTCGATGCATTCGAAGCGCTGTTCAATCGAATGCTCGGCAAGGATGATGGTGTCATCGATGCATTGTTCAAGTTCACATCACCCATCACGGGAAGCTACTTCTGGTGTCCCCCTGTGGTCAATGGCCGACTCGACCTAACGGCTCTGGGACTGTAAGGCAATCACTACAGGAGGCCCTGACATGGATGCACTCGGACTAGCCACAGTACAGCGGCAACTCAGCAGGCTCAATGCGCAAACAGAATCACCCTGGAAAATTGAGAATGACAAGCTACACAAGGAATTTATCTTCAACAATTTCATTGAAGCCTTTGGCTTTATGACACGTGCCGCCACTGTTGCTGAAGAGATGAACCATCACCCTGAATGGTGCAATGTGTACAGGAAGGTTATCGTTGACCTGATGACACATGAAGCCGATGGACTGACCGAGTTGGATTTTAAACTGGCTGAGAAGATGGATACTCTGGCAAGCTAAAGACTGGCAACAAGCCTTAGCCCATACACCCAGCCACTGACATCATCAGCACTGTTTTTATATTCATCTGACATGTGCTGAACATCCAGCGTCGCATCAAAGTGATCATTCAAGATGAACCGATAGTAAACCTCGAACACTCTTGATCGTGTTATACCTTCATTTCCATCCTGCAAATTCGCTATTCCAAGACCGGCCGTGTCACCTGTACGGCTCCAGTTTTCACCTTCGAATTGCAGGCCGCCTGATATGATCGATTTATAATCTATTGAAGCCTTATCATCCTGGATCCCAAATCGTGTAAAGGCGCCTATACCATTACCCAGCTGCTGATCGAATGAAAATACTATTGACTTGCGTGTAACCATGCCATCTTCGTAAAGCGCAAAATAGGAGTTATTGGTGTGCGCAAGGGTAACTCGATATTTACCATAACCCAGTGGGGTTGAGATTAGATAATCCAGCTCGGCAGCGAAGTAATCGCCTTCATTACCATCAGAATTCTCTTTTAATCGCATGTAGGCAATTCGTGTGGAGAATGCACCTTTACCATAAACCAGCGCTGCACCCGGGTTATAGGAAGGGATAAACACGTTCGGAGCATTGACCAGTGCTGAGTTCATGAACTGGGTATATTCATCATTGGAGTATTCGTTCTGGTCGAGATAATCCGTGCCGTCGATCAGACCCAGTGCAATATCAAAGTGCTGATCTTCTTTCTTTATGAAGGTGTGCCGGTACCATGCCGTGAGCAGATAATCCCGGTCTGTCCCATTGATGTCCTTGACGTCTGATTCAAGGTTGGCCGCCCAGGGGCTTATCTGGAAAGATGAGTCATCATTCAGCCCGTCTCCATGGGCGAATCCCAGCTTGGTATATAACCGGCTTTTCTCAGAGAGCTCCCAGTCGATTTCCACCTGGGCAGGCACTGCAGTCCCATCCGGATTATCAGTGCCATCGGCACTGATGGCCTGGTATGTACCGGCAATTAGCACATCAGCAGTCAGCTTGTCAGTCAGCTCGATTGCATTTGCATGGAAGGTCATTAAAAAACCTGCCAAGCCCATGAGAAAATACTTCATTACTGCTGGCACCTTATTAGTTGCCTCTATTCGATAATGATAACTATTATCATCTTTATGGTCAAAAAACTGACTGAACCTGCATGATGTTCACCGTTTGTCCGGTCTTTTTCTTGAATGCCGTACAATAATAACGCCTTACGAGTAATTATGATGGAATCCTGATGCCCAATCTCACACACATATTTTTCCCTTCTGTAGTGGCCCTGGTGCTGCAATTGCCCGGTTCGGGCATGGCCAGCCAATCCAGTGATGCCACTACCGACTGGCAGGAATGGTCCCCACAGATATTCCAGCAAGCACAAGATGACAATCACCTGGTACTTCTTGATGTTACCGCCGAATGGTGCGTATTCTGTAAAAAGATGGATGAAACCACTTACCGCGATTCAGACGTGATCAGGATTATCAATGAGCATTTCATCCCCGTACGAGTAGCGGATGAAACACATCCCGATCTTGCCAGGAAATATGCAAAATACGGCCGACCGGTCACAGTCATCATGACAGCAGATGGTACGGAAATCATTGCTAAACCCGGTTACCTTAAACCACAATGGATGGTGTGGTTTCTGCAAGCTATTGCCATGGAGCAGAATCAGGCAGCTCTTCGTAATTAATATGCGTATCTGACATGAAACGACGCGAATTCCTGCTGCAGACCTCCGGTCTGCTGGCAATGACTGCGGTACAGTCGTTGCGCATTGCCAGGGCACAGGACTTGAACGGCAGCTTCCCGAATGTCGCTACTGATCAGACTGGTCTGAGTGCCCGGCAATGGCAAACAATCGTGGCCGTCCAGAACCACATGCTGCCTTCCGAGCAGGACAGCCCCGGCGCCAGTGACGTCAACGCAGAAACTTACCTGAAGTGGGTCATGTCAGCACCTGACACCCGTTCCGAAGCCAGGGATTTCCTTCGAGATGGTGTCATCGGGCTTGAGTCCCTGGCCCGGAAGCTCACCAGCAAGACTTTTTCACAACTGAATGAAGAACAAACCGAGCAGATTTTACGTCAGTATGAGCAGGATCACGAGGGTCGACACTGGCTGCGGCAGATTCTTGAATATGTCCTTGAGGCTTTATTGACGGATCCGGTTTATGGAGGAAATCCTGAAGGTGTTGGTTGGGTTTGGCTGGGGTATCAGCCCGGGTATAAGAGGCCGCCTGCGGACAAACGATATGTGGATTTGTTGAAGATGCGGGAGGCGCGCCCTCGCGGCGATTTGCTAACTGAAAATATTCGCTGCGGGGGCACGCCTCCCACAGGTAAAAGCTAAAGATGAGTATGAATTCGATGGACTTTGACGTCTGCATCATCGGCAGCGGTGCTGGCGGTGGGCCGGTTGCTCTGACCCTGGCACAGGCCGGATACAAGGTCGTTGTGCTGGAAAAAGGTCCATGGTTCACCGAAGATGACTTCTACAAGGACGAACTGGCCTGCTGCCTGCGCACGACTTACACACCCGACCTGCACAAAGAACCACAGGTCGTCGAAATAGAAGATGATGACGGCGCCTTCCATGCACAAAGCACCGATGGCTCTCGCTATAACTTCTGGAACGGCAACTGCGTCGGCGGGTCAAGCAACTTCATGAGCGGTTTCTTTCACCGCTTGAAACCAATCGATTTCAAACTCAAATCCACCTTCGGGCCAATCGATGGTGCTCACGTCGAAGACTGGCCGATCAGTTACGATGATCTGGAGCCCTGGTACGACCTCGTGGAATCGGAAGTGGGTGTGTCAGGCCGGGTCATTGACCACCCGCATGCGGAACCGCGCAGCAGCAAGCAGTTCCCGTATCCACCCCTGAATGAACATACGATAGCTGGACTGATCGATGTCGCGGGTCAAAAACTCGGCATGTCGCCCTTCCCTACCCCACGCGCCATACTGCCGTATTCAGCCAAAGATCGGAATGGCTGTGCCTATAACGGCGGCTACTGCGGCAGCACCGGCTGCTCGACGGGCGCCAAGGGCAGTTCGCGCGCTGCCCTGTTGAATCGTGCCGTGGCAACTGGCAACTGTGAAATACGCCCGCATTCGATGGTCAAACGTATCACTACAGACGGAAAAGGCGACATCACAGCAGTTGAATACACAGACCGCAGTGGACAGAGTATGCGTGTCGATGCCCGGGTCTATGTTGTTGCCTGCCAGGCCATCGAAACTGCACGTCTGCTGCTGAATTCCAGAGGCGAAAAACATCCTGACGGCCTTGCAAACAGCAGCGGTCAGGTGGGCCGCAATTTGTTATTCGCCGGTGGAGGGGCAGGGTCTGGTCGACTGGACATCAATGAGTTCGACCCGGAGCAGGCAAAAGCCATGATGCAAACCGGAACGTTCATCAACCGGGCGATTCAGGACTGGTATGTCATCGATGATAAGGAGTTCGGACCGGCCCAGAAAGGCGGCACGATCGATTTCGTTCACATTCACCCCAGCCCCGTCTCGCGTGCCACGCGCCAGACGCGTGGCAGCGAAGGGCTAGTGTGGGGGAAACCGCTCAAGCGTCGCCTCGAAAATCATTTTCTCGGCGGCCCCCATATCAAGATCGAGGCCTTCTGCGACTGGCTGCCCATCGATGACAGTCGCATCACACTGGACCCTGATGTACGGGATCAATGGGGACTGCCAGTAGCGCGAGTTCGCGCCGGCTTTCATGTTCGCAACCTTCAGGTCGGCTGGTATCTTGCCAGCAAGGGCGCGGAACTGCTCAGGGCCATAGGGGCTGAAGATGTAGTGTCGTTCGCATCAGGAGAACCGCCGACCAACCTGGTCGCAGGCACCTGCCGCTTCGGCGAGGACCCCCGCACATCTGTTTTGAATGCTGACTGCCGTGCCCACGATGTGGAAAATCTGTATGTCACAGATGGCAGCTTCATGCCCACTGGTGGCAGCGTACCGTATACCTGGACGATTTATGCGAATGCATTTCGGGTGGCAGATAGAATAGTTGGGGAGTTGGGTGGATCTAAATAATTGTGGGAGGCGCGCCCTCGCGACGATTAAAGATCAAAATTAGAATTCGCCGCGAGGGCGCACCTCCCACAAAAGTGACACAAAACTGCAAACTGAACCCAAAAAAAACCGGTGTCCGCGAGGATCACCGGCCGTTTTCAGGGCTTGAAACAGGTTATTTCTTCGGTGTATAGATCTTGCCACCTACGAGTTTTGCACAGGTGCCTTCCGGGACATAGATCCACTCGTCTGCATCACCGTCAGCCTTGGACTGACCACCGCATTTGTGCGTGGAGCTGCCACAGTCATTTCCGCCTGCCTTGACTACGCCGGCGCATTTTTCAAAGCCTGCCTTCGCTGCCATTGCCTGCGTACTGAGTCCTGTTAAACCAAGGGCTAGAACGCCAGCCAGTGCCATGCGAGCCATTATGCTTGTTGTCTTCATTTTCATTACTCCTTTGGGATGAATAGATTGCAGATGTCGCGTGTGAGTCATTGCTCACTACTGAGACCGGTCATACCAGTATTATCTGACAATAGAATTACTGGAACTGCGACGCATGTAATGTAAGCCATCCTCACAGCACTAACAAGCAATGCATTTTACAGTTGGTTTTAGTATATTTTGCTCCTGTTTCGAATATATAAATAAATCAGAAAAGGGAGTAGCAGAATGAAAGCAGGCAAGGTAATTTTAATCGGGGTTGCAGTCATCGTTGCGGTTGTAGGCATTGCGATCTGGCAGATTTTCGCCAATCTGGATGCTATCGTCGCCAATGTTATCCAGAACGTCGGCAGTGAAGTGTTGCAGACTCCGGTCAAGGTCAAAACAGTAAAACTGGAATTGAAGGATGGCAAGGCCGGCATCTCAGGTATGACAATCACCAACCCGAAAGGCTATTCAGACCCTTACGTTTTCTCTATGGATGATATCGCAGTGAACATCGATGTGAGTTCACTGGGCAAAAACCCACTGGTTATTGAGGAAATCCTCATCCGCCAGCCGAAGGTGTTTGTTGAGGTCAACAAGGCCGGCGTGTCAAACCTCGACACCCTGACTAAAAATATCGAAGCATCATCTTCCAGCGCTGCTGACAAAAAGAAAGATGAGCCGGCAAAGGATGAAGGTGGCGAGGAGTTAAAACTCATCATCAAGAAATTCCGCTTCGAAGGTGGCAATCTCAAGGCAACGAACCAGATTGAACCGGATAAAAAGATCGACCAGGCCCTGCCCGTGATAAGCATGGATAATCTTGGTGCCGACCAAGGCGGTGCGACAGGCCAGGAAATAGCTACCGAGATGATGAAACTGATTGTTGCTCAGGCAACCGAAGCTGCTCTTAAGGCTGGCGTCAACAAAGCCCTCGAAAAAGAGAAAGAAAATCTGATGGAGAAGACCGGTGACAAACTGAAAGGGCTGTTTAATAAATAGTTGATGAGAGAACCTGTAGCATGAACATACCTAGCCACCATCACATTGCCAGGTTAACACTCAGCAGCATACTCATGCTGCTGCTTATTACAGTGCTCCAGCCAGGAGTTGCCATTTCAGCCGACACACCACCGGTACCCACCGTAAAAGATCTGATCGAAGAGGAACAAATAAAAGAAGTTAAGACCGCACCAGTCACTGTAACCAAAGCTGTCCCGCAGGATGAATTCGATCGTGGCACACCTCGCAGCAGCATTATGGGTGCTGCTGAAGCGTTAAGAAACCGCGATTACGATCGAGTGATGTACTACCTTGATACGCGCAATGTACCCGCTCACCTGCTCAGCAAAGATCAGGAATTGGCACGTCAATTCAAGATTATCGTTGACCGCTCACTGTGGGTTGATATCGAAACCATCAGCGATGACCCGAAAGGGCATAAGGACGACGGCCTACCGAGCTATCGTGACATCATCGCGCGACTCGACACTCCTGATGGTGTTGTCGACATCCTGATGCAGCGTGTCCCGGATGGCAAAGGCGGTCATGTCTGGAAACTTTCCAACCGGACCGTATCCAAAATCCCACTGCTCTATGAGCACTATGGTTATGGTGAGTTTGGTGACAAGCTGTCGCGCATGCTTCCCGAGTACGAGTTCCTCGGCATGCTGGTCTGGCAGTGGGTAATGCTGCTGGGTATTGTGCTGGTTGCTTTTGTTGTTGGCTGGCTCATCACGCGCATAGCCTCACTAATTCTCAGTCTACGCAAAGATCAACCGTATACCCGGTTGCATGGGTTCATAGCCGGCCCTGTACGCTTTCTGATTATCGCTGCGATCATCCGGGTGAACTACACCCTGATTTCGCCGTCCTATGCGACAAAAGCGATTTTTGAAGCCAAGACCCTGGAGATCATTGCTCTCACCTGGGTGATCACTGGACTGGTCGGGCTCGCATTCGGGCGACTCGGCGATCGTATCCGTGATAATGGCAACGATCAGGCAATCGTACTGCTGCGGCCAGCAGCTACGCTGATAAAAGTAATCATCATCCTGATAGCCGCTATTTCGTGGCTGGACAACCTGGGCTTCAATGTATCAGCCATGCTTGCCGGTCTTGGCGTCGGTGGCATCGCAATCGGTCTCGCCGCACAAAAAACGATTGAGAACCTGATAGGCGGCATCACCCTGTACACTGCCCAGCCAATGCGCATCGGCGACTTTTGCCGGGCCGGTGACACTCTCGGTG
>JGI24024J18818_10000679_pt1 | contig 13283 bp, 12 predicted proteins | sample Cruoilmetagenom2_FD_18818 | JGI IMG/M metagenome (IMG submission 18818) | reverse complement strand
TCGATAATCGCTCAGCGATGGGAGAGTCGAATAAAAAAGCAAACCCCACTGGTGGGCGTTAAATTGGGCGAAAACAGCGTCCAGATCTATCGTGAAACCATCGTACGCATGCAGGAGCGGTTGGCTGAGAAAGGCTTTTTCAAGTTGCCAGTAACCGGTCAGTTCGATGCCGAAACCATCAGCGCACTGGCCTCTTTCCAGAAGACACTCAAAGGATATAAAGATACCGGATTTCCTGATCAAGCGACGCTTTGGGCACTATTTGTCGAATGAAATTATGTGTAACAAAAGGGATCGCAACAAGGCACCCCTGTTCTTGCGGATATTAAGTTAAGCAACATTGGCCAACTGCCCATTATTGAAAGGACTTAATAGTGAGTTAATGGGTCATTGGAGAAACATATTTCGAATAAATTCGAACCTGCAATTAAGCCGCTTCCCGTCTCTGTGCTGCCTGGAACAGCTTGAAGAAATTATCCGTAGTTGTCATTGCGATTTCTTCCTTGCTCACACCCTTCACGTCAGCAAGTACATCAGCGACATAACTGGTATAAGCAGGCTCGTTGGTTTTGCCGCGTTTGGGTACCGGCGCCAGGTACGGTGAATCGGTTTCAACAAGTAAAAGATCCAGTGGTACCTTTTTTGCTACATCACGCATGTCCTGTGCATTTTTAAAGGTCAGAATGCCAGAAAACGAAATATAAAACCCGATATCCAGTGCCCGTTTTGCGGTCGCCCAGTCTTCTGCAAAGCAATGCATAACACCGCCACATTGTTCTGCATTCTCGGCTTTCAGCATGTCCATGGTGTCAATAGCAGCCTCGCGGGTGTGAATAATGAGGGGTTTGTCTGACTCGATACCAGCATGGATATGACGGGCAAAACGATCTTTCTGCCATGTCATGTCTCCTGAGCTGCGGAAATAATCGAGACCGGTTTCACCGATGGCGACGACATCGGGATCAGCGGCATGACTGACGAGCATCTCTACTGTCGGCTCTTCACCTTCGTCATGATTTGGATGCACACCGACGGAAGCAAAAATAAAGTCATGTGCTTTTGCCAGTGCAAGTACCTGGGGGAAATCTTCCATGTTCACCGAGACGCAAAGCATGTGCTCAACACCCATCTCGTGGGCACGTTGGATTACGCCTTCAATGTCCTCAGACAATGGATCAAAATTTATATGGCAATGGGAGTCAACGAGCACGGCTATGACTTCATAAACAGGAGAAGAAAAGATCTGTCAGATTGTGTGTGTCGAACGAGACGATTTAAGTGATCCACCGAGCAGCGTTTCAATTTTAGCTCTGGCCGGACCGGAATCTTTCTGGTTGAACTGTATACCTACGCCTGCATGTTTCTGACCTTGTGCACCCTGGGGGGTGATCCAGACAACTCTACCGGCAACCGGGATTTTATCATTGCCGGTCAGCAGAGTAAGCAGCATGAAAACTTCTTCGCCGAGTCTATATTTGCGTGTTGTGGGGATAAACAAACCGCCGTTTTTTACAAATGGCATGTAGGCAGCATACAGGGCGTTTTTATCCTTGATGCTGAGGGACAGAACCCCAGGACGTTTTATCGCGTTGTCATCGTCAGCCATTTACACTCCCTCATATATTTTTATACGATTATTTTCTGAACATTGTCTGCCAGCTTATCAAATCGTCCTCCAGCGCAAGTAACGGATCCAGCGGGCCACCTGCCAGTTGCTTGCTTTTAGAGACTTTATCAAGAAAATCGTACAACTGTCTGAAGTTTAACCTGTTTCCAAGATCAATCAAGGGCTTATCACTTTCATTTATTGGTAATGTGGCATTTTGAGAGCTAACTTTCAGTCGAATGAGCCTGCTTAGCCATAATTGAATGCTCTCAAGGATGTTTATTAACTCGCCGGCTTTTATCATTACAGCTGCAGCAGAAGCTGGGTCGATCTGTCTATGCGCCAGTCGCAGCATTTGAAGTGTCACCTGCTCTTCATCAGAATGTCGTGTACCATTTGCTAACTCGAGTGCACGCAACGGGATTCCAGATGCCCGATCAAGTAATTGACTGGTATCTACCTGATCAGATAATTGTGCATTTAACCAATGCATTGCCTGCTGCTTATCGGGTATCCGGAAATCAATCCGGTTGCAGCGACTACGCAAGGTAGGCAACAAACGACCCGGGTCATGGCTGATGAGGATAAAATAACTGTCCGACGGGGGTTCTTCCAGTGACTTCAGCAGACTGTTAGCGGCATTGATGTTCAGGTCCTCTGCCGTATTGATAATGATTAGACGACAGGAAGAAAGATGCGGGCGTGTATTGATATCCGGAATAACTCCCCTGACCTGATCAATGGCAATGACAGCCGAAGGTTTCTTGCGTTTTTTCCGCTTGCTTTCATCTTCCAGGTAACGTGGAGCATAGATGGCGAATACGTCCTCTTTCTCCACCATCCTTTTTTCACTCTGCAGTACATGCAGATCAGGATGGCTGCCGCTTTCGAACAATCGGCAGGACTGGCATTGGCCACAGGCATGGTTATCCTCCTCCTGACAGAGTAAAGACTTTGCCATCTGCTGTGCGAATACGGTCTTGCCCAGGCCTGAATGGCCTGCCAGCATATAGGCATGGGCCCTTCTTTCCTGAGAACTTAAAAGAGCCTCAAAGGCCGCCTCTGTCCAGGGCAATAAATCATGGTTTGATGAACTGGAATTCACACATCTACTCCATTATGCATATAAATAACAATCAGAGTTTTGCGCGAATGAATTCGCACCTACAGCATAGTGGAAAAATAATTGTAGGTTCGACAAATTCGGACAATTGAAAAATATGCATATTGTAAGGTAAGAAAAAATTACTGTTCGACAAGATTGAGCAACCAGTTTATTGAATGCACTAAGCAGAGTGAAGCATTTCGGTTAGTATCCTGTCAATCTGTGACAGCACACCCTCAAGTGGCTGAGATGAATCAATTATTTTTACCCTGTCAGGCTCTCGTCTGGCAATTTCCAGATAGGATGATCTCATCCGCTGCATGAATGCTATATTTTCTGATTCGAAGCGGTCTGGTGTACTGCGTTGGCCTGCCCGTTCCAGGCCGACTTCAACGGGCAGATCCAGTAACAGTGTCAGGTCCGGTTTCAAACCCTGCTGCACCCACTGTTCCAGCTCGGCAATCCGTTGCACGTCAATCTCTCTACCACCGCCCTGGTAAGCGTAGGTCGCGTCGGTAAAGCGATCACAGAGCACCCAGGTGTCTGAAGCCAAAGTCGGTTTAATCAATTCATTCAGGTGTTGCGCGCGTGCCGCAAACATCAACAGCAGCTCCGTATCATCAAGAATATCGAAGTTACCTCGATCCAGCAGAATTTCACGTATTTTTTCGCCTGTTCTTGTACCTCCTGGTTCACGCGTGACACATAGGTCTATACCGGCTTCTTTGATACGCTGCTCGATATGTTTCAGGCAGGTTGTTTTACCTGCGCCCTCGCCGCCTTCCAGTGTGATGAATTTTGCTGTCATTCTGATCTCATGTGGATTTCATTTCCAACGGTTCGCAGTTTGGTTTCTGTAGGTTCGAATTCATTCGGACAAATGATGTGCGATGAATTCACACCTACAATTTTGTACCCATTCAGTTAGTTGCAGGAGTCAATGTCAGTTATCGTTTGTCAGTTTCCTGGACGACGTATAATTTTTACTTCTATTAATCTGATATTTATTCACCGCATTATTATGTTCACGCAATGTTGATGAAAAATAATGTGTGCCGTCTCCCTTTGCAACGAAATATAGTGCATTGGTCTCCGCCGGATGCAAGGCAGCCTTTATCGCCTCTCCGCCCGGCATCGCTATCGGGGTTGGCGGCAAACCTGCGCGGGTATAGGTGTTATACGGAGTGTCCTTGCGCAGATCTTTCCGGCGAATATTACCCTTATAACTGTCACCCATACCGTATATAACCGTTGGATCTGTCTGCAATAGCATACCTTTTCTCAGGCGATTAATGAATACACCGGCAATTAACGGGCGCTCAATTTCTGCACCGGTTTCTTTTTCGATTATCGATGCCAGAGTCAATGCCTGGTCTCTGTTTTCCAGCGGCAGACCATCATCCCGCTTCAGCCATTCAGCTTCAATGAATTGATCCATTTTGTTATAGGCCTGGCGCAGGATATCCAGATCAGTCATGCTCGCAGTGTAGTGATAAGTATCCGGATAAAATCGTCCTTCCGGATGTAGGCCTGCTGCATCAATGGCTTTCATAATGGCCTCATCATCAAGCTTGTCGATTGTATGCCTGAGATTCTCCTGTTTCGACAGGGCTTCGCGTAATTGCTTGAAGTTCCAGCCTTCTATGAATGTAACCGGATAATCAATCACCTGGCCCGAGGTAACCAGATGCAATAAATCATTCATCGTCGAACCAGCTGGAATTCTATATTCACCGGCTTTGAGGGAGCCAGCCAGGTTTCGGTAACGTGCCCAGAATAAAAAAGACCATTTTTCTTCAAGCAGGTCTTCGTCTACCAGTTGTTCAGCAAAACCACGCATTGAGGCCCCGTTTGCGACTGTAATATTACGCGACTGCTCTGTCACGACACGGCCTTCAACATTCTGCAACCAGTTTTGTGTTATTAGCCCGATAGCCACAGCCAGTATGACGATAAATATTATCAGCCTGCCGAACATATCGATTCCTCAAGCTTCACCTGTAATAACCGGGTGTTCGCGCACACAGCAAGCTGTTGGCCATTAAAATTAACCACTGGCCAGATGCCGATAAGACTGTTTGTGACAAACATGCCGCGGCTATNTGCCAGATCTTCTAATCGAAGTGTTGTTTGCTCCACTGCTATTCCATTCTCTTCTGCCAAAGCGATAATTATCTCACGACAAAGGCCTTTGATGCCTGTTTTCTGCAGGGAGGGTGTTAATAAATGGTCTTCCCGCCAGATGAAAAGATTACTCATACTGCCTTCTATTACAGAGCCCTGATCATCCAGCATTACGCCCTCATCCCAGCCTTCTGCCTGGCATTGTAAGCGGGCCAGCACCTGCTCAAGACGATTGAGGTGTTTTATACCTGAGAGAGCATCGTGACGAGCCAGACGCTGTTCGCTGATACCCATGTTGATGCCCTGCTCTTCTCTGGATTGATGTCTCATACCTGGCGTCAGGCTCAATATCCTGTTTGCCGGTGTATCAACAGGTGCAGCATAGCCACTGTTAGAACAACCACGCGTGATGATTATTTTAAGCACTCCGGTTGTACAGGCAGATGCCAGATCAGAGGCTTCCTTCTGCAAGAACCTGGTATCCGGTAATTCTGTAAAATGCAAACGTCGGCAGCCTTCAAGCAGGCGATCCATGTGACGCTGCCACCAGACCGGTTTACCCTGATGCACCCTGATGGTTTCAAAGACGCCGTCACCGAACTGCAGACCGCGGTCAGTAACAGAAATTCTGTCTGTTTGCTCACCATTTACCAGAAATATTGCCTGTTCAGTTGTCATTTTCTATTTTTATGACTGGCATTCAGAGTGATATGCAATTGTGCTTCAGGTACTTTTCCAACATTTACTTCTGCTTCCAGGCGGGCACGATTCTTTTTAACCAGCTCTTCACTAAACAACTGTATTTGATTGCTGCTTAACTGACATTGGCATCGAATTGCCCCCTTTACAGGTGCGAGATATTTTATATCAGCGCCGACAACCACAAGTTCTGCTTCAATAGCCTGTTCAGCAAGCACATGAGTGACCAGTGCCCAGGCACTAAGCGTAGCCAGAGAATAGATGCTGCCTGCAAAGCCTGTACCGTGAATATTAACATTCGGTTCCAACGGCCCCTCGACAATAATATTTGAGCTAGTGAGCTCAATGATGTGGTAACCCATTGCTTCACTCAGTGGAATAGCCTGGTGGATTTTTTCCTGTAAAGACGTTGCAGCGTTTTTCATCTAAAAAGCCCTTTGTAAGTGTCACGCAGGATATTTTTCTGTACCTTACCCATGCTGTTACGCGGCAATTCATCGAGGATAATTACTTTCTTGGGTTGTTTGAAGCGTGCCAGACGGTCATGCAGTGCATCAATAATGTTCTGCTCTATGATATCGATACTGCTGTCCGGTACAACAACTGCCACTACCGCCTCACCAAAGTCAGGATGCGGGACGGCGATAACAGCAGACTCCCTGACACCCGGCAGGTCATCAATTTCAGCCTCAACCTCTTTCGGGTAAACATTATAACCACCTGAGATGATCAGGTCCTTAGCTCGGCCAACTATAGTCACTCGACCTTCATTGCCTATCTCTGCAATATCACCGGTAATAAACCAGCCGTCGGGCCGAAATTCCTCAGCTGTTTTATCTGCCATCTGCCAGTAGCCTGAAAATACATTCGGGCCGGTAGTTTCCAGCACGCCGGCTTCTCCATGAGATAATTCTTTGCCATTGCTATCGACGACCCTTACACGGTTTCCGGGTAGAGGAAAGCCGACGGTTCCTGCGACTCGATCTCCATCATAAGGATTGGAAGTAATCATACCTGTCTCGGTCATGCCATAGCGTTCCAGGATTTTCTGTCCACAGCGCTGTTCAAAATCACGGTGAGTATCGGCCAGCAGTGGTGCGGAACCGGAGATGAACAAGCGCATTCCACTGCATATTTCACCTGTAAAATTATTCCGATCAAGCAAGCGTGTGTAAAAGGTCGGCACTCCCATCATCACGGTGGATTCAGGTAATTTTTCTATTACGGTATCAACATCAAAGCGTGACATAAAGATCACTCTTGAGCCACCCAGCAAGGCGCAGTGTAATGCCACAAACAGCCCATGCACGTGGAATATGGGTAAAGCATGCAGCAACACATCCTCATCCTGCCAGTGCCAGTAATCAAACAGCGCCAGGGCATTAGCGGCCAGGTTACGATGACTCAGCATGGCGCCTTTAGATCTCCCGGTAGTGCCGGAGGTATAAAGTATCGCCGCCAGATCGTCTTCAGCTACATCAACAATCTCATCACTCTCAGGTGCGGATGCCAGCGCTTCCATTAAATCACCCTCTGCGGCCATGCCAAGGGTCAGTTTTTCAGGTACACCCTGCTTGGCAGCTATCTTTTTTAACTCCTCTCTTTGATCAGGTTTACAAACGAATAGCTGTGGTGATGCGTCGCCGAGGAAGTATTCCACCTCAGCAGGAGTATAGGCAGGGTTGAGTGGAATGTAGACAGCACCGGCTCGCAGGCAGGCGAGATACAGCACGACGGCCTCTATAGATTTGTCTACCTGAACCACAACGCGGCACCCTTTGCTAACCCCCTTCTGTTGCAGCAGGTTTAACATCTGGCCGGTTTGCTTATGCAACTCAGCATAGGATAGCTTTCGGCCATCAGTCCCATCAAGGAATATTGCATTGCCAACTTGCGGGAAATGCTCAAGAAATAACGAATAGAGATTTGTGTTTTTCATGTTTTCTCTTAAGGGCACCTCTATTAATTATGGATAGAGCAGGTTGCATGTAAAATTGTTCATATCAAGACAAGGATCGCACGTAATAGCTAGCTATTGCGAAGATTCTTAACGCAGAGATGGACGATTTTGCATGTGAGATGAATATTCATTAATTAATAGATGTGCCCTTAATGCTTACAGGTCATAAGCTATCGTAGGTTGGTGCTGAGGAACGAAGCCCAACAATTGTATTTCGTATACAGCACTGTTGGGCTTCATTCTTCAGCCCAACCTACGGGCTACAGTGAATTGTAAGATGGCATTTCTCCAGACTAAAAGAATTTCAGGCTCATTTTCGTCGCCAGAACAAAAATAAATATAGCAAACAAGCGTCGTAAGACCTGGTCCGGCAGCTTGTGGGCCAGGGTTGCGCCCATGGGTGCAAAGACCAGACTGGCCCCTACTACACCGCCAAAAACAGGCAGGTTCACATAGCCAATGCTGCCGGACGGCAGGCTCTCTTCATTCAAACCACCAATGATATAGCCCAGCGCCGCACTGGCTGCGATAGGTAAACCGAGGGCAGCAGCGGTTGCAATTGCCTTTTTTATAGGCACTCCGCAGTAGCTGAGAAATGGTACAGTCAAAGAGCCACCACCAACACCCATCAATGCTGACACAGTGCCTATGCCGAAAGAAATACCGTTCATAGCAAAGCGGCCTGGTAGAGTGCGATGTGCCGACACCCTGCTCACTGCCATCTGTGCAGAGACCAGAAACAGAAATACGATGAAGGCAAGGTACAATGTTGTACCCGGTATTATATCTGCCAGCCAGGCACCGGTGAGAGAGCCTGCTAAAATACTGGGCGTCATAATTTTAACAGTTCTCCATTGCACCGCCTGCTTACGATGATGGGTATAGATGCTGGACATGGCAGTAAAAATAATCGTTGCCAATGAGGTGCCCAGTGCCATCTTTATCGCCAGGCCACTTTCTACGCCCTGGCTTTCGAAGAATAAAAGCACAATGGGAACAATCACTATGCCACCACCGATGCCCAGCAGCCCTGCTAATGTACCGGCAAATGCACCGGTAAGCAGCAACATGGTCAGGTCCATTAACGCACTCCCAGTGTGAGCTGAAAATCAGTTATTACACACACTTAGAAAACTGGCCCCATAAGATAATCAGGCAACCAGGTGGCGATGGCCGGGAACACGGCGAGTAAAAAAATACCGAATAGCAGACAAAGCATAAACGGCAACGCTCCCCACAACACCGTCTTCAGATCGACATCCTTGACGATGCCATTTATCACATAAAGGTTGAGTCCTACTGGTGGGGTGATCAGACCAATTTCCATATTCAGCGTCAGCATTACACCGAACCAGATCGGGTCAAAACCTGCCTGCGTAATGATCGGTACGAGTGTGGGTGAGGTCATCAGGATAACGGCGACCGGCGGCAGGAATAAACCCGCCAGCAGTAGAAAGATGTTGATATAAATTAACAGCTGCCACCTGTTGACATCCATTGCCGCTATCCACTCTGCAATTCCCTGTGTGATATAAAGGCTGGACATCATATAGCTGAACAGGCCGGCCATACCGATAATCATCATCAGCATCACCGACTCACGAGTAGCACTGCGTACAATCTCCCATAAAACGGCCGGTTGCCATACACGATATATAATCATGACCAGGATGATGCTAACCATGGCACCGACTCCTGAGGCTTCAGATGGAGTAGCGACGCCACCATACAGCGCCCACAGCACTAGTGCTATTAAGAGTAGAAATGGCAGTATCTTGGGCAGAATAATTAACTTGTCATGCAAGCTGTAGTGCTTCTCCTTTTCGACAAAATGATAGCCATTTTTATAAGCATAAAACCATGACCAGGCCATAAACAGTAGGATCAGCATGGCCCCTGGCAGGACGCCAGCCATGAATAAACGTCCAATGGAGGTTTCGGTGGCGATACCGTAAACGATCATGGTGATAGATGGTGGAATGAGGATGCCCAGGGTACCGCCTGCAGCAATGGCACCGGTAGCCAGGCTGGCCGGATAGCCGCGCTTGCGCATTTCAGGAATGCCCATTTTACCAATTGCCGCACAGGTAGCCGGCGATGAACCTGTCAGTGCGGCAAACACACCACAGGCGCCAATATTGGAGATCAGCAGTCCACCGGGGATGCGGTACAGCCAGCGATCAAGTGCTTCATAGAGATCGGATCCGGCACGCGATGCTGCGATGGCGGACCCCATCAGCAGAAACATCGGGATCGACAACAGGGCGAACTCGTCCAGTGAGCCAAATAATGTATCCGCCACTACATCGAAGGCACCTATGCCATCATCGATAATCAGGAACAAAATGGCGGTGAAGCCAAGAGCAAAGGCAACTGGCATGCCACTCAACAGGAGCATGATGAGAGCGAAGGCCGCCAGCAGGCCTAGAAGTAGAGGATCCATCAGGCCGCTTCCTCATTCACATCTGCAATGTGAAATGGTAGCTCTCTACCGGTAATCAGACACAGCAGATCGGCAAAATACTGCAGACTGATGACAAAAAAACCTACCGGCATGGAAAGGTATATCATCCATAATTTTGGCCCCCAGACGGTATCTGATGTCCAGCCTTCAACCCATGCCTCATGCCAGAACAGAAAGCTGTAATAAGTCAGAATGAAACAAAGAAGCGCCGAAGTACTGTAGGCAAAGAGCGCCAGGATGAAGCGGCTTTTTGGTCCAAGCATCAGTGGCACAAGCTCTACATTGACATGGCCACGTGTTAACAACACATAGGGGGCACCCAGAAAGGTAGAGGCTATCAATACATAAGTGACGAATTCCGTCTGCCAGCTTGTGGATTTATTCAGGCCATAGCGCAGAAATACCATCTGACACACCACAAGGACGCCAATAATCAGCAGTAAGGCGGCAATAACACCAAGGATTCGCGAGAGCCCGCTGGTCAATCGGATAAAGGTATTCATAGCGCAAAGGCTCTGGCAAAGAAAAAAAGAGAGTATCGAAATAGTTGTAGGTTGGGTTGAGCTTGCGAAGCCCAACGTTATGCACGTAATATAAACGGCATTGTTGGGCTTCGTTACACTCAACCCAACCTACGATATTTACTGATTACTCCACTCTTAGCGCCATGTCCAGCAGCTCTTTTCCACCATTGACACTCTCACTGAAGGCCTTATAACTGGATTCATCTGCAATTTTACGCCACATTGCCGCCTGCTGAGCTGTCATCTCAACCACCTTTACACCCGCATTTTTATAGGCATCGACCAGCTTCTGGTCTGCTTCTACCGATGCCTGAAAAGCGAACTCTTCAGCTTTTGCTGCAGCTTTCATCAACGCTTCCTGCTGTGCCGGGTTAAGTTTTTCAAAGCTCTTTTTTGCCATCAAAATAGGTTCGTACATGACCCAAAGTGCGTTCTTACCTGGAGCTGTCAGACAGGTTACCTGTTCATAGATTCGATAAGACACCAGCGAAGAAGCTGAGGTGTTGGCGCCATCGAGTACGCCTGTCTGCAGACCTGAATAGATTTCAGATGATGGCATGGAAGCAATTGAAGCACCTGCTGCCTCCAGCATCTGGTTGAAGGCCTTGCCAGCGGCACGGAATTTCTGGCCCTTTACATCATCAGGTACAAGAACACATTTTTTATTCGAGACAAAACCGCCGGACAACCAGGTATCAGCAAGAACCATAACACCTGCCTGGTTCATTATTTCCTTGATGCGCTGCATGAAAGGTGATTTGTTCAGTCGTTGTGCATGATCATGATTTTTTACCAGCCCAGGCATCAAGGTCAGATTAAACTCAGGATGCCTGCCTCCGGCATAGGCCAGTGGGAAAGCGGTAATATCCAGCTTGCCCTTGGTCATGGCACCCCATTGTTCCTTTGGTTTGAACAGGGATTTGCCAGGATAGACCTTAATTTCAACACCAAGATCTGCCGCCTTTACATCGCGCGCTATCATCTGCACCATTTCATCGCGGATATCACCTTTGCCACCTGGCCATTGATGCGAGGCCTTGAGTTTCACGTCTGCGGCCTGTGCGGTTCCCATTGGGATTGCCAGCATACTGGCGACTGCAATGGCTGTTAGTGTGTTTTGTACTAGCTTCATTTGCTTTCTCCTTGGTGCTTGCATGCGTGTTATGTCCGGTAGGTGCATGTCTATTTTCAACAGATTGCACAGAGCGGGGTTGCTACTTTTTTTATCTATTTGTCTATGGTGCGCAGAAAGAGTAAACGATTTATTTCTTATAGTCTATGAAGAGATTTATAAAAGGTGCAATGCTTATTATGTCTAGTAAGCTCAGTCTTGAAAGGGATTTAATATCAGGCTCGGGGACGTACAATTATTTGAGTAGTTAATGTTTCTCCCGCAGGCCTGAATTCATTCGGACACAAATGATTTTCCTGTGCGAATCTGTCGCACCTACAAGCTTGCCTCCAGTCATGCATTTGTTGTTAGCCGCAATACTTACTCAAAAATTTTATACAGGCCTCTAGCCTTGGAGCGGGTTTCATTCAATTCCTTTACTGGATTGGAATCTGCGACGATCCCTGCGCCGGCACGAAAGCTGAAGGAATTTTTCTTGTGAGTGATGGTTCTTATTAGAATATTCAAATCCATATCGCCGTTGTGGCACAGGTAGCCGACCGAGCCGGTGTAGGCATCTCGCGCTTCCTGTTCCAGCTCGGCGATAATCTCCATGCAGCGAACCTTCGGACAACCTGTGATGGTGCCACCGGGGAAAACAGCACGGATGATGTCACCCGGTGAAATTCCATTCTTCAGCTTACCCCTGACAGATGAGACGATGTGATGGACGTGGGCATAGCTTTCCAGCACCATCAGATCATCGACGACTATGGATCCGGGTTGACAGATTCTACCAAGATCATTTCGTTCAAGGTCTACCAGCATAATGTGTTCAGCCTGCTCTTTCGGGTGCATCAATAATTCCGCTGATAATTCCCTGTCCTGTTGAATATCTTCACTGCGTGGATAGGTGCCTGCTATTGGCCGTGTGCGGACGATCCCCTGCCTATGTTCGATCAAACGTTCCGGTGATGATGAGAGGAGTGTCGTAGCATCATCAATTTTTGCCCAGGCTGCAAAGGGTGCAGGGTTAGCTGCTCGCAACCTGTGCCAGGCTTCATAAGCAGTAAGCTTTTCACTACAAGTTGCTTGCCAGCGACGCGAGAGATTCACCTGAAATACATCACCGTCACGGATGTATTTTTTTATCTGATCGACGCTCGATAAATAGGATTCGCCCTCTTCCTGCTGTATATCGCATTTTGTAGAGCCATTTTTTCGTTGCCTGAATTCTAGAGAGCGTGTCAGGGTCTGTATGTCCCGAGCAATAGCTTCAAGCATTAATTCTGCATCATTACCGCTGGCAAAAACAAAATCTTTCCCTGTCTGCTTGTCACGAACTATACCCGCAGGTATTTCGGTCATTGTTGCTCGTGGCAGTACAGGCTGATGCAGGGAGGATGCAAGCACCGGCTCAATTTCTGCTGCCAGCTCATAACCTAAATAAATGAACCAGCCACCACAAAATGGCAGGCCGGATTCACTGTCTAAATTAGATTTATTTTCCTGGTGTTTATAAATTGTGTCCAGTTGTCTGAGAAATGACTTTTCACCCAGATAGTTACCGTCATGCAATAAGCTACCATCAGGCAGAGCCGATAATTGAGCACCCGGGAAGGCAAATAAAATATCATAGCGGCCCAGTTCAGAAGTGTCGCCAGAGTTTTCCAGCAGAAACGGGTATCGT
>JGI24024J18818_10000677_pt1 | contig 13291 bp, 16 predicted proteins | sample Cruoilmetagenom2_FD_18818 | JGI IMG/M metagenome (IMG submission 18818) | reverse complement strand
CTGTCATACCGGCTAAACGAGACTTGGCTTCATCATCAAAGTGCTGATTAAAATCCTTAAAGCGGTAATACTGGACATCATGACGGCCGTCAGAAGCAAAGCCATGAATAGCAAATGCATCTCCAATCCCTTCGATCGCAGTTGCCACCAGGGTGGCCGCTTCTCGAGTAAGTTGTAACACTGTTTTTTCTGAGCCATTCATTGGCTCATTGGTTGATTCGGACAGGTCCAGCAACAGCACCACTGACAAGTCACGTGTTTTTAATACGTTGCGCATGGTGATACGAGTATTCGGCTGTTCACCCATACGAATCGCAATCATGGCATCGATGGCTGCATTGATATCAACCTCGTCGCCATCTTCCATATTGCGTACACGCTGCACACCTTCAGGCGTTAACAGATCAATAATCTGTTTGATGCGATGAGCGACCGGTCTGTAGGCATCAATAATTTCCTGTATGTCTTCAACATGGCCACGGGGTTGGTGACGTTCGTAAACTGTCGCCCAGTCGGGCCGGTGCAGTTGGATCTGGTAATCCCATTCCTGGTAATGGAAGGGATCAGAAACGGGTTCCTTGCCCCACATGTCGTTGAAGCTTTCCTGCCCGTCGGTCAGGTCATCTTCATAGGGACGCATATTGGTTGAACAGGTCCAGATTTCCTGCGCGTCATCACCAGCCAGTTCGCAATCCACTTCATTCGCCATTTCAATGACGCTTACCTGGCGGCGCACCTGTCTCTGGCTGGCTGGCACATACTCGTATTCAACATCCCAGCTGAATTCTTCAAATTCCCAGACATAGCGATTGTCGTCACGATACGGTATATCGATGCGCTCTAAAATGCGAAGGCTAGGCACTTCTTTGCGTGCAGAAAATAGATTGAAGACCTCCAGGCCGAGATGCCAGGAGAAATTATTGTCATCCTGCCTGGCTTCAATTTCATCATGAAATTTTTTCGCTAATGCATTTAGCTCTTGATCATCCGAGCTTGCAGTTTCATCCAGCAACATGAGCGAGAATTGCTCAAGAAGAGACATAGTCGGGTGCTCTGGCTTTTCTTCCCTGGGCACCTCCATCAGCATGCGCCATAGTTTTTTCAGGCCGGGAAATTCGCTGATTGCTTTAAATTCCACACGGGCATCTTCAATAAGGCCGATAAAGAACATCTGTGCGGGACTGAGGCCTTCAGCTGAGATGGGCTCTGAAGAGTAAACCATGTGTGCTGCCATATGTGCGGCGGTTGCACGATAGACTTCCAGACCGGCGACATCGCCATAGTCGTCCAGAGCATCCGGTAAATGCAGAACACGGTGTTCAATAAAGGGGCGGAAGTCTGCAAAGTCAGCGCCGGTAGGCCGTAAAAAGAAATCCCTGCCCCATAATGCGCGAAGATAGAAGTTCAGTTTGCGCTGTGTCTTGATAAATAAAATGCCGCGACGTTCTTTTTGTAATACGGCACGGCTATCGGCGGACTCGAGATTAAAGTAAGCGGTGAGATTGTCGTAGTCACGGCGATAGGCCTGGGCGCCAAAGTTCGCCCAGCGACGCAGGCCGCTGAGGGTTAATTTGGACAGTAATTCGTCGATGTGATTCAGCATTGGCCTGACGCCACGCGAGGCGGTAGAGGCCAGTTGGTGGATCAGTGTAAGGTAACCACGAAACAGTTCTGCATCGCCCAGGTTGCGCGCGGCGGTGGGCATGCTGGAAAATAATAATGCAACCACTTCGCCCGATGTCATGGAAGAAAGCTTCAGGGCAGCGCCTATGCAGTCACCGATGACGTCTTCTCCGCATTCCTTTGCGACCAGTGGCATTTCCTGAAGATAGGAAGTAACAACACCGGTGCCCCGTCCCAGATTACACAGGCTTTTGGCACCGTCCATATACTCCTGCAGACCGCTTGGAGACATCACGCGGGATGCTTCCTGAAAGGTGCCATCCAGGACATCACGAATCTCAGGTGCGGCATCCTGCAGGAACTCTTCGTAATCTTCAAGTTTTATCGACATATCAGACTTCTATTGCTATCAGGATAATGAGTTAGCAGTAACTTGTTGATCACACTTGATCATCAAACCGTCTATTACCCAAAGAAGGTTTCAACTGCTGCATTCAATGTGTCGCGCATATCCGGATCATCGGTCAATGGTGTGACCATAGTCATGCTGCAGGCAGCCAGTGGTGCAACACCCTGAGCGATCAGCTGTCCGGAATAAACCAGCAGACGGGTTGAGATACCTTCATCCAGGCCATGGCCTTTCAGGTTACGTGCACGCTGTGCGATATGAACCAGCTTCTCAGCAGTGCCCGCGTCAACACCTGACTCTTTGGAAACAATATTAATTTCAATCTTTTCTTCGGGATAATCAAAGTCCATTGCACCAAAGCGCTGCTTGGTGGATTGCTTGAGATCTTTCATCAGGCTTTGATAACCCGGGTTATAAGAGATCACGAGCTGGAAGTCAGCATGTGCTTCAATCAGTTCACCTTTCTTATCCAGCGGCAGGCTGCGGCGATGGTCAGTTAGCGGGTGAATAACAACGGTGGTGTCCTGACGAGCTTCAACAATTTCGTCGAGGTAACAAATTGCACCTATACGGGCTGCAGTGGTCAGCGGGCCGTCCTGCCATTTGGTGCCGTCTTTATCCAGCAGGAAACGACCGACCAGGTCAGAGGCAGTCATATCCTCATTACAGGCCACAGTGATGAGAGGCTTGCCGAGCTTCCATGCCATATGTTCGACAAAACGGGATTTACCGCAACCGGTAGGTCCCTTAATCATCATCGGCATACGCACACCGTACGCAGATTCATATAACTCTATTTCGTCGCCGACTGGCTCATAATAGGGTTCTTCCGCAATTTTATATTGCCCGGCATCTACTAAGTTTTCAGTAACAGACATAATGTGTCTCTCTCGTTTGTTTAACTGTTTGTCGAAAATTGTTATTTATACGGTAACCGTGATTACGATATAAATAATAATTCTACTCAAAAGTCTATTTTTCGTCGTCGGTTTCTGCTTCCCCTGACCATCCGGCTGCACGTGCTTCCTCTATTGCCTTATTATGAATTCTTTGATGCTTTTCAAACAACTCCGGCGGTAAATTGCTCACCAGGCAGCCATATTTATCCCATTCGATATTGACCTTGTCCAGCAGGGCATCAACACCGGCAAAGTTCCAGCCCTCGCAAGTCTCTGATTCATCAATCAATCCGAATACCCAGGCATCACGGATGAGTTTGCCGATGGTAGTCATGCCGCCACTGACATCATTCTGGATTCCAACGTACTTATCAGGTCTGGCCATGAGTTAGCAAATAAAAATCGGGTTTGTGAAATAGAAGAGCCCCTGACCGATTAAATCGAGCAGGGGCTCTTGAACGTACTATATGGTATTACCTGGCCTGTTCTTAAACAGAAATGCCGCGGTGAACAACCATTGCTGCACCTGCAGACTGTGCAAAGTTATCAAAACCCAGCAGACGAACATGGTTCTTTGGATGGGCTTGATGACAGGCTTCAACTTCAGCCAGGATGGCGTCAACGTCAGTTTCACCAAACATCGGCAGCTTCCACATATACCAGTAATTGCTGATCGCATTTTCCGGCTCAGTGTGCTCAATGCCCGGATTCCAGCCTTTATCTACGATGTACTGGATCTGGGCACGGGTGGATTCAGTGCTCAAAGGCGGCAAATAAGAAAAAGTTTCATATTTACGGCTCTGGGTAGCATCACCCAGGCTTGATTTATAATCTTGTACGTCACTCATGTGATTTCTCCAAAATAGTTGATTCGATTAAGCTGCAAGGCGCATTGCCACGCCTTGCAGGGGTTGAAAGTCAGTCAGTCGCTTACTTATGTGCGACGTCGATCTTGTCAACAGTATCAAATTCAAATTTGATCTCTTTCCATGTTTCCATGGCGATTTTAAGCTCTGGACTGTGAGCAGCTGCTTTAGTAAGAATGTCCTTGCCTTCTTTCTCAAGCTCAACACCCTGGTTGCGTGCTTCAACACAGGCTTCAACCGCAACACGGTTAGCCGCAGCGCCAGCAGCGTTGCCCCAGGGGTGGCCTAATGTACCGCCACCGAACTGCAGGCAGGAATCGTCACCGAAGATGCTAACCAGTGCAGGCATGTGCCATACGTGGATACCACCGGAAGCGACAGGGATAACGCCAGGCATTGAACCCCAGTCCTGGTCAAAGAAAATACCGCGTGTGCGATCTTCTTTAACATATGAATCGCGCATGATATCGATCCAGCCCAGTGTTGCATCACGGTCGCCTTCCAGCTTACCAACAACCGTACCTGAGTGCAGGTGATCACCACCAGACAGGCGCAATACTTTAGTGAGTACACGGAAGTGAATACCGTGGTGCGGGTTGCGGTCAAGAACCGCGTGCATGGCACGGTGAATGTGCAACAGCATGCCGTTGTCCTGACACCACTGAGCCAGCTGAGTGTTAGCAGACAGACCACCAGTCAGGTAGTCATGCATGATGATAGGTGCGCCGATTTCTTTTGCGTATTCAGCACGCTTCATCATTTCGTCTGAAGTAGGAGCTGTAACGTTCAGGTAGTGACCTTTACGCTCGCCAGTTTCGGCTTCGGCTTTATGGATAGCTTCCATAACGAAGTCGAAACGGTGACGCCAGCGCATGAACGGCTGTGAGTTTACGTTTTCATCATCTTTCGTGAAGTCGAGACCGCCGCGCAGGCCTTCGTAGCAGGCACGACCGTAGTTCTTGGCAGACAGGCCAAGCTTTGGCTTAATAGTACAACCCAGCAGAGGACGACCGTACTTGTTCAGGATGTCACGCTCAACCTGGATACCCTGGGGTGGGCCGTTACAGGTCATTACGTAGGCAACCGGGAAGCGGATGTCTTCGAGACGCAGGGCACGCAGCGCTTTAAAGCCGAATACGTTACCAACCAGCGAAGTCAGTACGTTAACCACTGAACCTTCTTCGAACAGGTCAATCGGATAAGCAACAAAGGCGTAGAAGCAGGTGTCATCACCCGGTACGTCTTCAATCGCGTAGGCACGGCCCTTGTAGTAGTCCAGGTCAGTCAGCAGGTCAGTCCATACTGTGGTCCAGGTACCGGTTGAAGATTCAGCGGCAACAGCAGCTGCAACTTCTTCACGTGGCACACCTTCCTGAGGTGTGATTTTGAAACACGCCAGGAGGTCAGTGTCCTTAGGCGTGTATTCGGGCATCCAATAAGTTTCGCGGTATTCTTTTACACCGGCGCTATAGGCTTTAGCCATGTTATTTCTCCTGAGATGAGAGTTTGATAAACAGGTAATAAATCTGTAACTAATGATTGTCTTTCGTGTTTCTCACGTAATTAGTTTGCATCCTGTCAGATACAGGAAGGCAAGCAGTATAGGGGCATCATATATAAAGTAAATTCAGTATTATTTATGTGATCCATAAGTAATAGTTTATGATAGATAGCAATGAATCAAAACAATGGTAGCAAGAAAAAATGCATGTAACATTGAGGCAGCTCAATCTTTTTGAATCAGTTGCACGTCATTTGAGCTTTACCAGGGCGGCGGAAGAGCTGCATCTGAGCCAGCCGGCGGTCTCCATGCAGGTACGGCAGCTGGAGGAGGCGGTTGGTTTGCCGTTGTTTGAGAAGCTGGGCAAACGCATCCAGCTGACCGAGGCGGGCAGGGAGATGCATCATTACAGCCAGTCCATCAGCCAGCAGCTGCAGGAAGCCGAGGATGTTATGTCTGCCCTGAAGGGAGTGCAGCGCGGGCACCTGCGCATCAGCGTGGCTACAACGGCCAACTATTTTGCTACCCGGCTACTGGCCGCCTTTTTCAAACAGTACGAGGGAGCGACATTCACGCTGGACGTTACTAACCGCAAGGCGCTGCTCGATCAGCTATCCAGCAATGAGGTCGATCTCGTCATTATGGGCAGACCGCCTGAAGAGCTCGAACTGGACGCAATACCGTTTAAAGAAAACCCGCTTGTTGTGATTGCACCTCCTGATCACCCGCTGGCCAGAGCCAAGGGGCCAATTCCCCTCGCGAAAATCCAGCCGGAGACGTTTGTTATCCGTGAAACGCAGTCAGGCACGCGTGTTGCCATGGAACGGTTCTTCTCGGAAAAGGAGATACAGCTTAACGCCGGTATGGAAATGACCTCGAACGAAGCCATCAAGCAGGCAGTTGAAGCAGGGCTGGGGCTGGGGCTTGTTTCCGTTCACACGCTGGAGCTGGAGCAGGAAACAAAGCGACTCAGTGTGCTGAACGTGGAAGATTTTCCCATCATGCGTCACTGGTATACGGTCAAATACAAAGGAAAGAGACTGTCACCGATAGCCCAACGCTTTCAGGAATTCGTACTGGCTGGTGAACAGGAGATGAATTAACCGCTTGCTCAGATAATGCATGTGGTCTCATCACCTGCCGCAGCTTTTCCCGCATCGCCGAATAAGAATGATTCTGGATGGGACAGGAAATCTTCTGCAGACATATAGGGCAGGATATGTGCCGTCGCATGAAAATGTCAGCGAAACGAGATTGTTGATCAGGTTGAGTGGAGCGGAACGTAGATTGATTGTGTTGTCCGCTCAAGTCTTTGCCCGGGGCATCATGGTCTACACCCGACACAGAAATTTTCCGGCTTACCCGGCGGGCCTTCCTGTCAAACGCATGCATCAGCTGACAGCCGGGCGCCTCGTTGATTGCCTGGCTCAGCATTATGTATTTGTGCAGGGTCGTTCCACAGAAAACCGAATTTGTGCGCAACCGGGTCAAGTAGAACAGCCAGTTCACGTTCCAGCTCGTGACGCCTGTCTTTGATCAGGTCTTGGAATAGCCGTTCTATCATTACACAGCGTGCAGTTGGAACGCGATGTAAACAAATTGACAGTACTCGATGTGGAAGGCTTCCCACTGAAACGACGTTGGTATGCAGTGCATTTAAAAGGCAAAAAGCTCTCATTAGTCGCACAAACATTTTTAGACTATATCCTTGATGAAAGCCATAGAGTGCTGGGAGTGAAATATGAATAAGGGCTTAAATGAAATATACCCACTAAAAAGGTCGGCTCGCGAGTTAAATGAACGCCCTCGTGAGACGTTGGACTTTGAGACACCGGCAAAGCGATTTAATGCATGTGTTGCATCGACCGGTTGATGTGGCAGCCAATAGCAGACTACCCTGACCTTAGAATACACCCCTGTAAAATGAGTCCTAATTGTCGCTATTCTGACTACGCAAGAATTCAAGAAAGGTGCGTGCAACTACCGATAATCGCTTTCCACGCATGTGACCAACATGCCATTGCCACTCTATTGGGAAACCCTCTACGTCCAGAATCGCCAGACCAGTTTTGTCAAATCCTTGGCCTAGCGTGTGCTGCGACAACATTGAGATCCCTAAACCACCTAATATGGCCTGTTTAATTGCTTCATTGCTGCCTAGCTCCATTTTCACATTGAGTTTAAGATCGTGCGTTTCAAAATGGGTTACAAGCGCCTTACGTGTTCCCGATCCTTTTTCTCGGATAATGAAAGGTTCATCAGCAATGCGGCTGAGCCGAATATTGTTCTCCTTAGCCAGTGGATGACTGCTTGGGCCAACCATCACCATGGGATTCGGCAGATAGGGTTCAAACTCATATTCGGGCGACTCCGGCGGGCGACCAATGATGTAAAGGTCGTCCAGGTTCTTGGCCATACGCTCGAGGAGCCGTTCCCGGTTCGTTACTTCAAGGGAGGCATCTATGCCTGGGTAGTCCTTGCAGAACTTTCCAAGAACACGTGGAGTAAAATATTTAGCTGTTGTGACTACAGCTAAACGCAACTGCCCGGTTTTCAATCCCTTGAGTTCGGCAACCTCCATCTCTAGACGACCGAACATTTCAAATATTTCACGGGCGGTACGATATAGCACCTCGCCATTAGCTGTTAGGGATATATGCTTCCCAATCTGTTCGAAAAGCGGCAGCCCAATGTGGCCTTCGAGTTTCTTGATCTGCATGGATACAGTGGGCTGGGTCAGGAACAATTCCTCAGCCGCGCGAGTGATACTTGACAGGCGGGCGCTGGCCTCGAAGACCTGCAATTGGCGTATGCTGATATGGCGCGCGAGTGCGCTCTTCAATGGTGTATCCATAGATAATTATCTATATATCACATCAAATATATTGATTATAATTTTTATCACACCTACCTATAATAGTCCATACCTGAGTAATTTGGTCGGGTATATAGATTGTAACCGCTGGCACCTGACCTTCATGTGCACCACAAGTCGGATACAAAATGCGGCCTTAACAAGTCTGACCTAAAAGGAAATATCTCATGAAACAGATGCTTGCATGGATTGACAATACAAGTGATCGGGTCTTTAACCAAATCAAATGGGCGTTGTCCATTTTGTCAGGGGCACTTACGTCTTCTGTCATTCTGTCGCTTCTGGCAGAAATTTGATCGAGAGAAATATCCGAATACCAAAAGGAGCTTATTCTTTAGCCTTCATCTAGAAAGATCAATGAAAAAGCCGCCAGAAGGCGGCTCTGTGAGGATCTGCAAACGGCCAACTCCTGCCATTCATGGTAAATTAGTGAACCTGAAACTACTCATTAGATCAGATTATTTTGAGGGCGATTACCCCACTCAAAAACCTGTGTATACGTACCATCTTTGTTAAGACGAAGCTCTCCACGTCGCATATCTACCTTCATGAGAACTCTTTGAGAGGCAATGTTCTCTGGTGCCACTGTAGCAACGTAATAGCGAATTCCATGCGTGTTTTTACCGTACTTAATAAGACCACGTACCGCCTCTGTTGCATATCCATTTCCCCAATAGCCACGCAGAAATGAATATTTGATTTCAGGCTCTTTTTGTCCGCCCGGATGCACAATTCCACAAAACCCAATAACAACCTCAGATTTAACCACAGCGAACATGCCATACCCTCGGGCTGCATAGTTATTGATCGTAACCTCAATCCAGCGCAGACACTCAGAGCGAGTAATTGGTCGACCGTCATCCACCCAGCGTGCCGCAACCGGATCACCATAAACGGAAAACATGTATTCAGCATCTGAAGCAACAATGCGGCAAATGCTCAGTCGCTCAGTTCTGAAAACAATCGTGTCTGCCATTACCTCAGATTGATATATGCTCTAATAGTATATTAAGTTGCATCGACATCATTTTGTGAATTGACGATTCTACTTAATACCAAACGCTGCATAATTAATGTGATTAAAGTCTCATTCTGAACTATCGTACCAGTTCGGTAACTGAAATCTAAGGTCTGCTCAGGGTCGCAGTTAGCGGTCATCCAGAATTACCCAACAAAAAGCCGCCCGAAGGCGGCGTTTGAATAATATGCAGAATACTAATTATGATTATGTGGTGCTATTGAATTTCACAGAGTAGTACATAGATAAACTAGACTCTTCCTTTCAATATTTCTTCAGCACCCTTCGCTATGAAGCGTAACTGATGTATAACTTTTTCAGTGAGCAGTTTACGCTCAGCCGGTTTACTGTCCAGTGCTTCGGCCCCGGCGCTAAATACCAGTACCACCATGGCTTCTGCCTGGATCTTTGCATCAGCCGCGGGGTAACCATTGCTATGCTGTATGTAATCCCCCAGCTCCACAATAAAGTATTGCAGCTCACGGGCCACTGCTTGCCGAAAAGCAAATGAGGTACCGGATCGTTCACGTAGCAATAGCCGAAAGACCTGGGGACTATTTTGGATAAACTCCATAAAGGTTTCGACTGATGTGCGAATGACACTACCTTCATTGCGTATACGTTGCCTTGCCCTCCGCATCAGTTGTCGCAAGGCTACGCCGCCCTCATCCACCAGAGTTAATCCCAATTCCTCCATATCGACAAAATGTCGATAAAACGAAGTCGGGGCAATCCCTGCTTCTCGCGTCACTTCACGCAAACTCAGGCTCGAATAACTTCGCTCCTGACTCAACAGGCGAAATGCTGCATCAAGAATTGCACGTCGGGTTTTTTCTTTTTGCTGGGCTCGATTAGTCGTCATTCTTTCTACTCTCTGAGAGCAAACATTACCATATATCAGTATATTAGCGTACATGTGTCACCTAATTTACTAACGATTACGTAATTCACTGTACCAGTATATTTTTTAAGCGTACACTTGTACTCCCAATATGAAGAAATGTACAAGCCGCTATGCAAATTATCCACGCCACCCCAAAGCCTCTCCTTAACTGGCTTCCAGTGACTGTCTTTACTCTCACTGGCCTAATTACACTTATAGTTGTTCCTTTTTACGCCCTGACTCATGGTTTTGATATCTGGCAAGTTCTTGCCATGTTTGTCGGCATTGCTTTTTGTGAAATATCCATTACAGCCGGATACCACAGATTGTGGTCTCACAAATCCTATGACGCCCATTGGCTAGTACGGGTAATACTGGCCCTGGGCGGTACGTTTGCTACGCAAAATAGCATTCTGCACTGGGCATCGGATCACAGATTTCACCACCGGTATGTTGATGACAATGACAAAGATCCCTACTCCGCAAAACGAGGGTTTTGGTATTCACATATTGGCTGGATGCTCAGGGACTATGGGACCAACCCGAATACTGGTTATGAAAACTGTGGAGACCTGAAAAAAGACCCCATCGTAATGTGGCAACACAAGCATTATTTGCCATTGGTATTGGTGATCAACTTTGGTATTCCCTTATTGGTGGGCCTGTGGCACGGCGACATTATTGGCATGCTCCTGTTGGTGGGTGTGGCTCGCCTGGCAATTGCACACCACATGACCTTTTTCATTAATTCACTAGCCCATATATGGGGCCGCCAACCCTATTCAGACCGCAATACATCCAGAGATAATGGCTTGCTTGCTTTTCTTACCATGGGAGAGGGCTACCATAACTATCATCACAGTTTTCAGCGCGACTATCGGAATGGCATCCGCTGGTGGCAGTTTGATCCCACCAAATGGATGATCCGCAGTCTCGCATGGCTGGGACTGGCAAAAAACCTTTACCGCACGCCTGTTGAGAAAATCGAAGCATCTCGAGCACAGATGGTGTTGGCCACTACGTCACAGAAACTTGCCCAACTGCCCCATGCGGAAGAGTTAATGCACCACTTGCAGACGGAGTACGAAGCACTAACGAAGAGAATTAATGAGTTTTCTCTGGCGAAACGACAGTGGATGGAAGCGAATAAAGCAGCGGTTACGAGGCGTGTAGACCTTGATACGCTAAAAGAAAAAACAAAAGCACTCAAAATCAGACTTTTGCAGCAGAAAAAAGACTGGTTACGATTAAATACAAATATTAATCAGTCCATCCTTACTGCTCTAAATCAAATGTCTGCCACTAAACATAACCGGGCATGAGCGATATCAGCAATACTTGGGCCGATTGCACGCGTTTAATCCAGCCCTGTAAATAACTGCTCCGGAGTGCGGGTTCAACCGGTTGTCCAGAGTTACCCAGCAAATAGCCGCCTGAAGCGGGCATTTTAAATAACGCCTCGCTTATGTGTTCTGCTTGGGCGCATACTTTTCTATTGCCTCTGCTTCGGTCATTAAGTTTGTTTTATTAGCAAAGCTATAAAAAGAAGGTTTTCTATCAATAAAAACTTGTAAGTCGAAATTGAAACTTCCTTGATTATCAAAGAGACCTGCTGACATTTGATGCTCATTGATTTCTTTGAGATGGTAAAATAAGTGACTACCGCATTTCTTGCAAAATCCTCGCTCTGCCCAATCAGAAGAGTTATAGACAGTAATATTCTCTTCTCCTTCAAATGTGACTTCTGTCCCACAACTAACAGCCATCAGAGGCCCGCCACCCCATCTTCTGCCCATGTCGCAATGACAAGCGGCCACACTATTATTTACGTTCTTTGCAGTAAGTCTTACAGCACCACAAAGACATCGCCCTTTTCCTTTAGTAATTTCTTCTCCAATACTTCAATCTTCTACGAACACATAAGAGTTATTAAGAGACCCGTACAGATCTTATAATAATTATAATAAATTCCTGATATTGAAGTGACCAGTTGAAACCGCAGCCAGAAGCGGTCATACGTCAATGCTTAATGTTCGTGAGTTGGCGAGCATACGATTGACCGGCTAAGTTGGATATGAGGGCCTTCTGAAATATCGAATCCTGCTTTGCGTGCCAGATTGACAGTATTCGTAAATCGAGCAGCCGATACGTGTCCTTTTGGCTCAACAATCATCAAATGCCCGCTGGGCTTTAAAAAGGATAGCACTTCTTCAAGCAGGCCTTTCTGATCTACCACCTCGTGGACAACCCAGAACGCCAGCACGAAATCCACCTGACATGTGACACCCAGGTGATCTGCGGCGCAGATTTGAAATTTTATTCGAGCTACCAATCCCTTACGTTCGGCACGACGCCTGGCTCGTTCTATCATTTGTGGCTGAACATCCAGTGCAATGACGTGTCCGCCTGCTCCAACAAGTCTGGCTAAAGAAAGGCTGAAGTATCCCAGACCACAGCCAATATCAACGACGGTCTGACCAGGGGAGACGTATGAACTAAGTATGTCGTTGGGATCGTGGACTAACTTGCGAATAGGATTATCAAATGTGTATCCAAACCACCATGGACAGGTATGTGGCCCTAGAAATAAAATTTTGCGGAGAGGGTTAACGCGAGGTGAAGACTTCTGATCTAATTTTCCCACATTCCATCCTCAGATGCAGATCAAGTTAACTCCGTACTTTCCCGAAAGGTCTGATCTTGGTCAGAAACGATCATGCATTACATAACGTATAAATTTACCAGGAGCCGCATCTTTTGCGGAGATCTGCTAGATAGAGCTGTCGATTTACCAAATGCCTGGTGCTAATCGATAACAGGTTTTTTTAGCGTACTCCGGGTACCCCTCCAGCTCGGCATGTAATGTACGATCTTCAAGATACGTTCGTACAATTAGTAACACTGTCAGAAACACGGCAAGCAGCAACGCATAACGCGACCCAAGCGCCACAGGTACAGCAAATAATAAAATAATGATAACGGTGTACATTGGGTGCCTCACCAATGCATAAGGCCCGGTTGTAATAACCTGATGACCGCGCTGCGTATCGATTTTTACCACCTGTGCCAGGTAGGTATTTTCACGCATTATCCAGCCAAGCAAAACAAAGCAAGGAATGTGTATAAGAATTGCTGTGATCTTCATCCATAGTGGCAAGGACTCACTCCACCCATAACGTACCACGTCAAAACCGGGAACAATGTAAAGTGCAATACC
>JGI24024J18818_10000676_pt1 | contig 13295 bp, 9 predicted proteins | sample Cruoilmetagenom2_FD_18818 | JGI IMG/M metagenome (IMG submission 18818) | reverse complement strand
CGGACGAATCGTGATGGCACAACAAGGCCAATACTTAGGTTGTTCTTTCCATCCGGAATTAACTGATGATCACCGTGTTACAGCTTACTTTGTTCAATTAGTGGATAGATTTATTCAAAATACTTAACATCCAAGCCTGCTATAATGCAGGTTTTTTCTTTTGTCCAAATTCCTATCATGTAGTAAATTACATAGTTTTGAAGAATATTGTTTAATTATTACGAATATTGTATAATTATAGGTATTAGTACCTATATAATTTTTGGTGATAGAGGAATATAATATCAATTAATATCTATTTCGAGACGAAAGGTCTACTTTTAATTAAACTAATTAGGTTAATAGTAACGTTTTTTAATGCGTTGTTTTTATATAAAAATTCAACCTAAGGAGGGTTAATGGCTTTTACAATAAAATAAATGGAATTTTATTACTTTCGATTCCTGCTAGTCTGTTTCATTATAAAATTTGAAACATTACTTGTCGCTTCCTGTCACGGGTTTTTGGGTTTTGCTACCTGATTTAACTACGAGATATAGGGGGTGACAAGTTTTTTTATTACATGGGTTCTTCTCGAAAATAAAATGACGTTCAGGAGGTGCTTTTTTATGAATATTTTAATTACAGGTGGCTATGGATTCATTGGTTCATTTATTGCGGAACGGTTTTATAAAGAAAACCATTCTATTTTTATTCTTGATAATCTGTCCTCTGGCAACAAGGGGCATATAGACTTTAAACACAAATCGATTATAGCCAATATTGAAGATGAGCAGTGTGAACAATTTTTTAAATCTCATTCATTTGACGTGGTGATTCATTGTGCGGCGCAGACACATGTGCAAAAGTCCATTGATCAGCCCCTTCTCGATTCGTCAATCAATATTCTCGGGCTCATCAATATGCTTAATCTATCTAAAAAATATGGAGTGAAGAAATTTGTTTTTTCTTCATCAGCTGCGATTTATGGCAATAATCTTAACCTACCGTTGAAAGAAATTGAAGAAGCAAAACCGATATCTCCATACGGCATGAATAAAATGATTGGAGAGACATATTGCGAAAAGTGGGGAGAAATGTATGGTTTATCGTCGTTGATATTTCGTTTTTCAAATGTCTATGGTCCGCGTCAAGATCGCAGTGATGAAAGTGGAGTCATTGCTATTTTCACAAATCACATGATTGTTAATCAACCGTTAACAATATATGGAGATGGGGAGCAAACGCGAGATTTCATCTATGTTGGAGATGTAGCTGAAGCAATTTATCGTGGGGTCATAAGTAATCTTTCCGGTACTTATAATTTATCGTCGAACACGGAAACGAGTATTAATTCGCTCATTGACATACTTTCTGAATCTCATTCGTCACCTGAAATTAAGCGAATGGGTAGAAGGTCGAGTGATATCATGCAGTCAAGACTGGATAATACGGCTATCAAATCTGATTTAGACTGGGTACCAAAATATACACTTAATGAAGGAATAAATAAAACGCTTTCTTATTATGAAAATAATTTAATTGAACCTATTGAACAACGAACCGTTAAACCTGATACAGGTAAAAGTCCAGTCGTAGCTTTTTTGGAGAACATAGTATTGTTTCTCATTTTCTTTGCCGCCACCTCATTTTTAGGTCCTGTTGTTGAGACAGTGGATATTTGGCTCATTTATATTTTGTTGGCTGCATTGTTATTTGGCAAAATGCAAACGATTATTGCATCGATCTTGGCAATTGGTGTGAATGTTTTTGTACTGGCATCACAGGGGCGGGAATGGACCTCTCTTTTGGTAGATAATTCAGTCTTGGCAACTTTTACAATTTATTTGCTCGTGGGATTAGTTGTCAGTTACGTTGTAGATCGACGGAAGATTGAATCTCAATTCACAAAAGATGAACTGGAGTCTTCACAATCTAAGTATCAGTTTTTATCTGCTATTTATGAAGATACTCGTGTGATAAAAGAACAACTTCACGAACAAATTTTACGTTCAGAAGATGGAATTGGAAAGGTTTATCAAGCAACAAAAGAATTGGAAAGTCTTGAACCTGAAGCATTATTCAAAGGAGCCATTCATGTATTGGAGCAGACGTTGAACGCGCGTCAATTTGCAATTTATTTGGTAAATCCAAATAGCTATTTACGTCTTGCAGCTAAATCTGGAGATGATGGGTTCTATCCAGGGTCGTCAATCAGAATTCCTTCTGATTCTTTAATTCAACAGGCCATTTCGAGCAAGCAAATCAAATACAATGTAGCACTTCATTTAAATGAACCATTGTTTGTATCACCGATTGTGCAAAACGGAAATACCGTGGCCGTGATTGTTTGCTATCAGGTTGAATTTGATCGAATCACATTGTCTTACAGAAATCTTGTCGATGTTGTTAGCCGTTTGATTAGCGCTTCGCTTGGACAAGCCTATGATTATGTGAATGAAATTAGTCATAAACGATATGTAGAAGGTACAACCGCTTTAAAACCTGTCTATTTCCAAAGAATCCTAGACAATAAAAGAAAATCGTTCAGTGAAATGCACATTCCTTTTGTGAAGTTGGAAGTTTTATCAGATGGCTATACACCGGATATGCTTCGTGAAATTGGGTCTCTTTTACGAACAAATGATTATTTAGGTTTTGACGATAAAGATCAATTGTTTATTTTACTTTCTAATGCTAAACGAAATGATGCTCACTTTGTAATGGAACGTCTTCATAGTAAGGGACTTATGACAAAACCGGATGAGGAGAATGTGCTCTATGGTACTTAATATTGTACTAACTTACTATCTGTTGTCTCTGATTTATGTAATCGTTCTTGTCGTTTTACGAAAAAGAGGGGCAGGACTTCAAGCGATGATTCTAATTGCCTGTCCATTTCTTAGCTTACTTATTCTATATGCTATGTCGAAAAAGCCAAACCGAAATGGAGAACTGCCTGATTGGTTGCTAAGAAGGGAACAATATGAAGATTTTGCTCTTCGTTCCCCAGATATTGAAAACGAAATCAATATTGTCCCTTTTGACGATGCCTTAATGCTAAACGATAATAAAACAAAACGAAAAATGCTGATGGATTTATTAAAAGGCGAATTTATGCAACATGTGGACGCACTGGAACACGCCTTGCAAAACGAAGATTCAGAGACATCCCATTATGCAGCAACTGCGGTTCAAAAAGCTAAAAGTGATTTACTCAAAAACATGAGGAATATTGAATTGAACTTGGCGAAGAAAGACGTGGATTATGATCTACTTGCTTCTTATAGAGACGTCTTGGATCAATATATCAAAATCGAATTTTTAGATCAATATAATCGAAAAAAATATTCGTATGCGTATCTTCACACACTCGATCAACTAATTCAATTGTCTCCAAAACGGGATGCGGGCAATTATCAAAATAAAATTCGTGTAGCACTTTCTCTTGGCGAACATGGTAAAGCAACCGACGCAGCCAATCAATTTTTAGTTGCTTTTCCTAATGATGAAAACGCATATTTTAGCGCTATGAATGTTCATTATAAAATGTATAATGAACGCGATTTTAAACAAGTACTGAACCGACTGACGTCATCCGGTATTCGTCTCTCTCCTAGTAGACTAAATCAGCTACGGTTCTGGATTCAGGGTGATCCAAATGAACAGCAAATTTAATATAGAAAAAAACATTTATTTTATGGCTATCTTCATTACGCTTATTGGTTTATTTCTCATCGTGATTCGCTCAGATCGTTTTCTTGAATTTCGGTACTTTGCTGATTCTGCAAATGCACAAGTATTGTCACAATCAACGGAGAAGCTAAACGACTTGTATGAACGCCCCTCTTTTTTAATGTTGGTACACGAAGATGATCAAAGTCTGGCTGCCTCGATAAAAGGAATGTTAGAGCGATTAGATAAGGAAGTGATTGAGCAACCCATAGGAGAACCACTTTCTCTAACGGACAACTATAACGGAATAATCATTGCTACTGAAAATATAGATGCTCTACCAGATACAGAGTTGCTCATCGAGTATGCAACTTCAGGAGGCTCTATCTTTTTTGCTACACGCCCATCACCGGGTCCGTCACTGTCGTCGTTATATCAGCAACTGGGCATCGTGGAAATAGGTAATTTTATTGAGAATAGTGGAATTGAATTAAGTCACTCTTTTTTTGATTCTTCATTTAGTCAATCTTTTCTGTCACAGCAAATTCTGAATTCTTCACTGGCAGTTAGACTGGATGTTAAGACTCAACTTTATGCAACTGCTTCTGATGGAACACCCCTATTATGGACAGTTCCTCTTGGAAGTGGGAAAGTTACCGTTTTCAATGGGTCCATGTTTTCGGATTCTGCACAAGGCGCATTATTTATAAAAGGTGTTCAGTTGATGTTGCCAACTTTTATTTACCCAGTAATGAATGCTAAAGTGACTGCACTTGAAGGGTTTCCCTTCCCAATAGCCTCAGGTCATCATGAAGACGGGGGAACGAATGAAGAGTATTATCGACAAAAATTCTGGTCAAATATCGAGCGTCTTGAAGCCAAGTATGATTTGAATTACACCGCTTCCTATGTAGCTACATTTGAAGATGATGTCATTGATTTTAATTCGAACGATTTGTCATCGTCTCAAGAAAATACTGATTTTTATGGTCGTGAACTAGTCCGTATGGGTGGTGAACTTGCTATTCAAGGCTATAATCATTTTCCTATAAATAGACTAGATGAAGCAGAAATCATAAGTCAGATGCAAAATGCAGAACAGCGAATCAATCATGCTCTTCCAAATTATCAAGTGAAGTCCTATATTCCAGTGAAACAAAATACCACACTAGATCCAGTGTCTACGATGCAAGAGGTTTTCCCAGAGCTACACGCGGTTCTGGCAAATGTAGATTATCCAACCAAGCGGGATGACGGAGTGGCAGTGTTACCAAAAACAATGAGTGGATTTGCATCTACTGAATTTACGGATTGGCTAGTATTTAATCAATTAGCATTATCGGGTTATTTCTCACAATCAATCATGCCACAAAGTTTTCTAACGAAAAACTCACTAGAAGCGGATATACAAGAATTTGGAGCTTTTCAAAAACAGCTTAAAAAAGATGTTCCTTGGTTGCGGGGAATGACCTTGTCTTCTGCTGCTGAAACCGTTGAACACTATACATCCAGCCATATTTACGAAGAACCTACAGAAAACGGTATTACGTTTCACTTGGATAGTTTGTCACAATCAAGTTATTTTTACTTTTCAACCGAACGTTTTATTACAGATACTAAAAATTGCAAAATCCAAAAAATAGGTGATGACTTGTATTTGGTAGAAGTAAATGATTTAACATTTGAAATCGGATTGGATGGATGATGATGAGAATATGCTTACTTGCAGAAGGTGCGTATCCATATGTAACTGGTGGTGTATCGAGTTGGATTCAATCATTGATGACTCAAATGCCTGAACATGAATTTATTATTTTCTCAATTTCAGCCAAAGATTATCAAGGCGCTGTCAGATACCCTGCGCCAGCCAATTTACTTGAAGTAAGGGACATACAATTAGGGACATTTTTAACAGACAAAATTATTCCTGGAAAACGCTACAATATCTCGGAAGAAGAGAAAGAAGCATTTTTATCGATTATTAGTGGAGGGAAAGAAACGAACTGGCCGTTATTGTTTGATTTAATTGTTAGTGATCGAATCGATTCCATTTTAAATTTTTTAGCCAGTAAAGACTTTTTTGATATTGTTCAGACGTTGTGTAGAGAACGTTTTATCCATGTACCATTTACAGATATGTTTTGGGCTATACGTTCGATGGTCCTGCCACTATTCTTATGTATTCATCAAAAAATGCCAGAAGCTGATTTATACCACAGTGTGTCGACGGGGTATGCCGGGGTACTTGGAGCACTCGGAAAACACCAGTACAATAAACCATTTCTCTTAACTGAACATGGAATTTATACACGTGAACGGGAAGAAGAAATTATTAAGGCTAGTTGGATTAAAGGGTATTTCAAAGACATTTGGATTGATTACTTTTATAACTTATCAAATTGTGCCTATGAGTATGCGGATGAAGTAACATCTCTCTTTGAGCGTAGCCGTGAAATTCAAGTTGAGATTGGGTGTAAACGAGAGAAAACATCTGTTATTCCAAATGGCATAGATGTGAATCGCTTCAAGCCTGAAAATCGCTCTCGGAAACTCGGTATTCATATTGGAGCGGTCGTACGTGTTGTACCCATTAAAGATATCAAAACGATGCTTCAAAGCTTTGCACTCGTTCAGGAAGCTCTGCCAAGTGCTCAATTTTATATGATTGGTCCCTATGATGAGGATGAAGATTACTATACGGAGTGTTTGGAATTAGTGGAGAGTCTTAACTTGAAAAACATACTCTTTACTGGCGAAGCCAATGTGATGGATTATCTATCTTTTCTGGATGTCCTTGTTCTATCGAGTATTAGTGAAGGCCAGCCCCTAGTAATTCTGGAAGGGTTAGCGATGGGAATTCCTTATGTTACTACCGACGTAGGAAGTTGTTCGGAGTTGATCATGGGCCCGAGTGACGCTTTTGGTCAAGCAGGCAGTGTGGTCCCTGTGATGCATTTCCACCGTCTTGCCAAAGAAATCATTGCGCTTGCTCGTGATGAGAATCTGCGATTGGTTTACGGCGAAAACGGTCGGAAACGGGTGCAAGAACTTTATACGCTTCCATTGATGGTCAATCGTTATGAATCACGCTATGAAAGGTGGGGACAAGCAGTATGGCAGGAATCGGTTTTCAATTAAAACCTCTGTATGAGCAATCTCATTTTTTGAGCCAGCTCAGAGCCTATGGGTATTCCGCAATTACGGCAGTAGGTCCTATGTTTTTAACGATCTTGCTAGTAATTGCTTGTCGCGAATGGCTTCTATATTTGGAAGCTCCTACAAATGAAATCAATGTGTTTATGGCGGCTGTGCAATATGCGTTTATTTTCTCTCAAGTGTTAATTGGTGGATTTCTATTTGTTATTTCTCGCTATGTAGCGGATCAGACATTTATGGAAAAAGAGGAGAATGTCTTGTCGTCTATGTATGGAACCATCGGAATTACAGTTTTTGTTGGATTCATTGCGGCAGTCCTATTTTACTGGTCATCACCACTGCCGTTTCTCTTTAAATTACTCACTTATTTATTTTTTACGGAATTAAGCATCATTTGGGTGTTATCTATGTATGTTTCGGCTTTAAAAGATTATAAAAAAATCGTGAAAAGCTATTTATTTGGGACCATATTGGCAGCCTTCCTTATCTGGATGCTGACAACTGTGTTCAATCAATTGACAGCCATTGCTGTTTTTATTGGATTGACCATAGGATTCTTGGTCATCATTGTGATGCTGATGCGGAATATATTCCAGTACTTTCAATTGAATAATAAACAATATTTTCACTTCTTAACGTACATTGAAAAATATCCTGCCTTATTTGCTATTGGCTTGTTTTACTATCTTGGCTTATATGGTCATAATATGGCTGTTTGGATAGGAGACAGGGGGATTGTCGTAGCAGAGACATTTATGATGGCGCATTATTACGATACACCAGTTTTCTACGCATATTTAAGCATCCTGCCGGCGTTGATTTTATTTATGGTGACGGTGGAAACCACATTTTATACTGTCTATAAGAAGTATTACGGTCGCATATTAAATGGGTTTCCATTACAAGATATTGAAAGTGCAAAGCAGGAAATGTACAGGGTGTTAAGACTAGAAATTCTATTTCTTGCTCAAGTACAATTACTCGTAACGATTCTATTTTTATTTGTGGGGGTTCGTTTTCTCCCAAGCTTAGGACTAACTCAAGATCAAATAGATATTTTTATGGTGGTCGTATTAGGCAGTTGGTTTTTAAGTTTGATGATTACTATTTTTCTGATACTTCTCTATTTTAATGAAAAGAAATCAGCTTTTCTTTTGACAGGTGTATATGCACTGTTAAGTATTATATTGACTTCCCTTTTCATGAATTTCTTCAATCAGTATGGAGGAGGCATGTTCATAGCCGCCTTAATTTCATTGATTTTTGGCAGTCGATTGCTTGTTTCAAGGCTGAATGACTTGGATTATACAACATTTTGCTATCAGCCAATTGTTCAAAAGACTACTACCACGAAAACAGAATGGCTACTTAAAAAAATCGGAAGCCTAGATTGATAGGATAAGGAGGGAGCACCGTGAAAATACCGCCATATTCAAAAGCCGCCATTTCCTTAGCCGCTTTGTTTGCGGTGCTCTTACTTATCAAAGCGGCAGGAGACACACCTCTTTCAGAAACCGTTACGGTACCTGGACCTGCTCAAGTAACCGCTTCTGCAGAAATCAAGGAAGAGAGCGGTCTTAAAGAAGACAAAAGAGTTTATGACGGACATAACTCGCTTCAAGTCGAACACGTCTATGTCACCATTTTTGATCAAAGCAGTGTTCCTGAAAATGATATAACCTTGTATGAATTGAACGAATCTTATAAGCAATATAGCAATCTAGAGTCTGGACCCAAGCTTGACGTTTTATTTCAAACAGGAACTTCACAAGGTCCAGAGCAAAACGGTTTTGGTGACCTAGGTGAAAATAATCCAAATGCAACCATCGAACTGCGTGGTCGATCCAGTCGTCTTGAAGCACAAAAATCATATAAAATTAAACTTTATGATAATGGGGGACTTTGGTACGGACAGAATGTTCTTAATTTAAACAAGCATGCCGATGACCGGACTCGTGTTCGGAATAAACTAGCATTCGACTATTTCAGAGAAATTCCTGATTTAATTAGTTTGCGAACAAATTTTGTTCAACTATATGTGAAAGATCTCACCAACCCAGAATCGGATGGAGAGTTTGAAAATTACGGGCTCTACACTCATATTGAACAATTGAATGAGCGTGCGCTTTCTGCACGGGGGTTAAATCCTGACGGTCATTTATACAAAGCCGAGAACTTTGAATTTTACCGTTATGCAGACAAATTAAAACGGTCGGATGATTCTGCTTACGATAAAAAAATATTTGAATCCATTCTGAAAATCAATGGGGTGGAAAATCACGAAGAACTCCTTACCATGCTAGATGATGTTAATGATATGTCTAAATCTTTCTCTTCTGTTTTTGAAAAGTACTTTGATGAAGAAAATTATTTAACTTGGGTCGCGGTCAATCTTCTTTTTGGGAATTACGACACGATGTCCACTAACTATTATTTATACAGTCCACTTAATTCGGAAAAATGGTACTTTATTCCGTGGGATTTTGACAAAGCACTTGGACGTGATGTGGAACGAAAAGGTGTACTGCCGTCTTGGCAACAGGGACTTCAACGTTACTGGGGAACGGTGCTCCATAAACGATATTTCCGAGACCCACAAAATGTTGAAAAACTGACAGCAAAAATAAGTGAGCTTTCTAACATTATTAATGAGGACACGACACGTAAAATGATTGATAGTTATTATCCAATCGTTAAACCTTATGCCACGTCGGAGCCGGATTTAAAGTATTTGAGTATTGAAGCAACGCAATTCGACACGTATTACAATCAACTTGCAACCGTCTCAACACGTTATTTGAAACAATACAAGCAGTCCATCGAATTTCCGATGCCGATTTTCTTGCATTATGAACGGACAGATAATCGGGATGTATTTGCGTGGGAAACATCTCATGATCTTCAAGGAGATACACTCACGTATGAATTTCAATTGAGTTCTGTTCCCACTTTTACGTCCATTATCAGAGAGGGTAACGCGAAGAATTTCACACTAAATTTGAATGCTTTACCAGCAGGTCGATATTATTGGCGCGTACTGATTCATGACGGTAATGGACATACACAAATTCCTTTTGACTTTTTAATAGATGATAACAACAATGTTTACTGGGGAGTACAAGAGATTATTGTGCCAAAAGGGGGAGGACAATGAAAAAATTCCGGCATGAACTAAAATTTTATATCACGGAAAATGATTATTTAGTACTTCGCCAAAAACTGAAACTTGTTTTGCATCAAGACCATCATTCGGTAAACGACCGAGGTTATCTCATTCGCAGTCTTTATTTCGATAACGTACATGATCATGACTTACATCATAAAAATAACGGTGTTTTCTTGCGTAAAAAGTTCCGAATCAGAATTTATAATCATAAAGATGATGTAATCAAGTTAGAGAAAAAGCGTCGCCAAGGAGAATATATTCTAAAAACATCAGCTCCGCTGACCAAAGAAGAATATAACAAGCTGCTTAACTGGGACTACGAATTTTTAAAGGAAAAAAATCATCCCCTTTTTTTAGAGTTTTACCATTATTTATATGGAGAGTTCCTGCGACCGCGCGTGATTGTTGATTATGTCAGGGAAGCCTATATTGGCGATATTAGCAATGTGCGGATTACGTTTGATAAAGAACTCAGTTTTGTTACTAATTCACTAGATTTATTCGATTCTTATAATATTTCGGAGGAAGTATTAGCGCATCCGCTGATGATTTTGGAAGTAAAATACGACGAATTTTTACCAACGTATCTCCGGCAGCTCATCCAGCTTGATGCTCATAACCGGTCTGCCATTTCAAAATATGTTTTATGCAGGATGGCGTCCATTCAATATCATGGCATGTAAAGGGGGGGCTTTGAGTTGGACAGAGTGACGAATTTTAACGATATATTAAAGAATAGTTTTCTTAATGAATATATGTTCGGGACGCTCTCGGCAGTGGATATTTCTCTCAGCCTATTAACAGCCTTTATCACGGGATCCTTTATTTATTTGGTGTACAAGTTTACGTATCGAGGGGTATTGTATAGCCCGAGTTTTAATGCGACTTTACTCATTATGACGATGATCACATCACTCGTTATCATGACTATTAGTACCAATGTTGTGTTATCTCTAGGGATGGTTGGTGCATTAAGCATAGTCCGTTTTAGAACAGCTATTAAAGACCCTATGGATATTGTCTTTATGTTTTGGTCAATTGCTATGGGAATTGCAAGTGGTGCCGGACTTTATTTTTTATCATTTTTCGGGGCATTTAGTATTGGGGTTGTCATTGCGGTCCTATCGCGCAAAAAGCATACAGATAAGGTTTATTTGTTGGTCATCCATTATACAGAAGAAGCACATGAAGCGGTTAAGCGGGAATTGGATAAACTAGAGTATACGTTAAAATCAAAAATCGTCAGGCACCAAACCATTGAATTGACTGCCGAAATACGGTTGAAAATTGATAATACTTCCTTTATGAAAACACTAGGAGATATTGAAGGAGTGAAGGATGTTTCGCTTGTCCAATACAATGGAGATTATGCCGTTTAAAAAAGACTAGATTAGTAGTGCCGGCCAAGGCTTTGGTTAGCACTACTTTGTTTATGCAGTTAAGTGAAGGTTAGACTGTGGCAGCTTTATTTTTGATACGTATCTCCTTTTCGAACAAATGCAGGAAAGTTTTCTGTCTCGCTAAGTTTTCGGCTTTCTTCATCAGAGACGACCGTTAATACGCGAACTCTGCTCCACCTTTGTTCCTTTTTAAAGTATGTCAGCCAATTTTTTGCCCATGTACTATGGTTCATGTCTTGTGCATCAAAACCTTCCCACAAAACCCCATCCACATATTTTCGTGAGATGGCATCATATGTCTCAAATCCTCGATTTTGAATCACTAGCAAATCTGGATGAAGTTCGTGTAATTGTTTCAGCAAATCCAGATAACCTGCTCTCATGTCGATCAATACCTCAGGATTATCTCTAAAATAATAGTCCAAGTCATCAACTGTATCGAAAAATACCCCATCAAGGCCGCGCTCTGCCACCATCTTTTCCACTTTCCATAGAAGTACTTCGCGATAATGTTTCTGGCGTATATCCATCACATAGGTATCCCACTCTTTGATATAGATTTTCTGCCCATCTACAAGTGCAAAGTCTGATTCAATTATTTGTGCTGTAAGTGGGTCATTCCAATTTTCTAATTGCATTAAGCTAACATAGCCAAACAGAAGAGTGCCTTGTTCTTTTATTACCTCAATTTCTTCGTTTGAAAAGGCATTGGATTCAATGATTGCTGCATCTTTCATACCGATTTCTTCTACATGGGATTCGGAAGGACTGCCATACAAAATATGAAATGTCTTTACTTGATTAAGCGGGTTATACCAAAACATAGTTAACAATCCTTTCACGATAAAAAATACGGAAATAAGAAGGATCAACCACAGCAACCATTTTTTCATATTTGATGCCTCCACTTCATCCATTAACCTACTTGTTAGTTCTACTATAAACAGATTGATATCAGATGGAAAATTTAAGAGTTTTCTTCAATTGGAAAGATAACCTAATAAGGTAGGAGAAATACAGGGGGGATTAAATGTGATTATAAATCTTTTGGTTCATCTAGTGGGAATGTAGTACTTCTAAAGACTATTATCATATGATTATCGTCATTGGAAGAACAGGAAAATAAACCCGTAAATAGCCAAATAAAAACAGTTATAGTTGCCTATATATTCTGAATTATTAATTATATAGAATACATATTAGCCGGACGAGTTCGGAATTTTCAGAAACTAAGGAGTGAAGTTGAGTGAAGAAGAAAAAAGTAGTGAGTCTGAGTTTAGCAGCAACCGTTGCATTATCTGCAGCTATTGCNCCAGTACATGCAGCACCAAGNAANGAAAAAGTACATTTTAATGAAAAAAGTAAGGCACCCGACTTCATTTCCGGGAAATTGACGGCTCCATCACAAAAACCAGCAAAAGAAATTGTCTTTAATTACTTAGAAGAAAAACAAGGGCTCTATAAATTTAGTAATGATCCATTTTCAAGTTTCAAAGTATTAGAGCAATCAAAAGATGAACTTGGGTATACGAAGTTAAAATTACAACAAATTTATAAAGGTGTATCTGTTCACGGTTCGGTTGTAATCGCTCATGTGGATAGCGAGGGCGTGTTAACAGCTGTTTCAGGAGAAGTAGCTCCTGACCTTGATAAAGTAGAGGCATTAAAAAGCGGTGCGAAGATCCAGCGAGCAGACGCTGTTCATACAGCATTAGCAGATTTAGCAAAAAAAATAGGACAGGCTCCAGAACTGGAGCATGAAGCTAAGCCTGAATTCGTAGTTTATGCAAGAGATGGAATTACTAAATTTGCCTATGCAGTTGAGCTTGAATTTTTATCTCCTGAACCAGGTAATTATCAATATTTTGTTGATGCCCAAACAGGCAAAATACTAAATTCATATAATCAACTTCACGAAG
>JGI24024J18818_10000672_pt1 | contig 13335 bp, 14 predicted proteins | sample Cruoilmetagenom2_FD_18818 | JGI IMG/M metagenome (IMG submission 18818) | reverse complement strand
AAAAAATGATAAACTATAAGTACGGAGGTGGACTTTTTGAAAATAACATCCTACGAGGTTGATAAGTTAAACGATCCAACAGGAATTATAACAGGGGATCGTTATGAATTCCTACTTGGAATTGAGGTACCCGAAGATGATGAACTTTTTGATGAAAATAACTCATTAGACTTACGTGTTATTCTAGTTGTAGAAGAAGCAGAAGCACGTATTGTACAATACCATTTCTTAAATCGTAGTAACGGTAAAGTATTAGATTTTGGTTTAGAAGAGGAAGAAGAAGCAACTGTTCTTGCTTTTTGTAAAGAACATATTAGCAATCTTATTAAATAAAAACCGAGAAGCAATTTGCTTCTTGGTTTTTATTTTTGGGCAGTATTCTCAAAGGTTGTTACTTTTGAGAAATCACTGGTACGAATACCCAATAAGAAATGGTAAAATTTTAATATGAAAGGGGAGGACATACTTGAAGAAAAACAAGCTAAATATGGTTATCGCAATAATAGGAAGTCTGGCAATACTAACGATAGGCGGTTTAGTATTCAACCAAATACATAAGAATCATCAAGCAAATAAACTAATTATAGACATGTGCTTTGAGAACTTTGATAAAGTGGAAGAAGTAGTAATAAAGAAAGATGGCTTTTGGTCTCCAGTAACTTGTGAAAAAAAATAGCATTGTTTATGGCCTTTTATTTCAGGTCTTTTTTCATAAACTCCTTACCGATATGCTCATTAATATGCCAAACGTAAATGAAGTATGTTCCTAAATCTTATTATGAGTATCCAATTTAGATAGAATTCTACCAATTAATAGTTGTAAGAGTTTAATTCTTATCGTAATTGAGGTAAACTGATGGAGAAGATTTACTATAAAAGGTGGCTTTTTGATGGAAATTACAAATTTAATGAAGCATATACCTGTTTTAGAAACTAAAAATACTGGGCCAATAAAAATAACAGGACTTGCTTATAATTCACGTAAAGTGGAAAAAGGGCAAGTGTTCGTATGTATAAAAGGATTTAAAACAGATGGACACCAATATGCAGGACAAGCTGTTGAGAATGGCGCCGTGGCTTTAGTGGTAGAAGATTTTATCGATGAAATTGAGGTACCACAATATAAAGTAGAGAATGGACGCATGGCACTTGCTACTCTTGCAGATGCTTTCTATAATCACCCTACACGGAAGTTAAAAACGATAGGAATTACCGCGACTAACGGAAAAACTTCTACCTCGTTTATGACAAATACCATATTAGAAAACCATGGCTTTAAAACAGGGCTTATGGGAACCGTAGTAGTAAAAATAGGGGACTATGCCGAGCCATCTGAACTAACAACACCAGAATCTCTAGATTTACAACGTTTTTATGCACAAATGGTAGAGGAAAATGTCAGTCATGCAACAATGGAAGTTTCCTCCTCCGCTCTGGAACTAAATCGTGTAGGTTGTGTAGACTTTGATATTGTTACACTAAATAATATTAGTCGTGAGCATATCGACTTGCATTCCTCGTTTGAAAACTATTTTCATCACAAGTCTGGTCTTATTCGAAATGCAGGTGCCGATAAGGTAGCAATATTAAACTTGGATGATTCATATTCAGCCTCACTTTTGAATAAAACAAAAGCAAAAGTTATTACCATTGGTGTTGAAGAGCAGTCTGCAGATGTCATCTGTACCAATTTAGACCTATCTACAGGTAGAGCAAAATTCATGGTGGAAATTCAACAAGACCTAGTAACGCAGGATCTTGTAATCCCTCAGCAAAAATTTACAATTGAACTTTCAACTCCAGGTTTTCACTCTGTATATAATTCAATGGTTAGTATTGTGATTGCATTATTATGTGAAGTGCCAGTAGCCACTATCCAAAGAAGTTTGGCAGAGTTTGTTGGCGTAGAGCGTCGTTTTGAAATAATTTTTGAAGATGATTTTAAAATTATTGATGATCACTTTGCAAACAGTGGAAACATTGACATAACACTAGGAACTTTAGAAAAGATGGACTTTGAACGTATCAAGCTTGTTTATGCTATTCGTGGAGATCGTGGAGTAACAGTGAATAGAGAGAATGCAGAGACCATTGCTAAATGGGCACCAAAGCTGGGTATACATGAAGTGATTGCGACATTAAGTCGTTCTCATGTGACTAAAAAGGATGTAGTTTCGGAGAATGAGCTTGAAGTATTCCTGGAAGTTATGGGAGAAGCAGGGATCAAAGTACATCTTTTCGCAGAGTTGCCTGAAGCTATTAAACATGGTCTTTATGGTGTTGCCGATGGGGATTTACTGTTATTAGCTGGATGTCAAGGAATGGATTATGGGGCTAAACTTGCGCTAGAGCAACTTGAAGTCATTCGCCCAAATGTCGATAAAAAGAAGTTATTCCAACCACTCGAAAAACGCGTAGCGGGAAACACATAATATATGAAAAAAGCAGTTCCATTTTCTTGGAGCTGCTTTTTTTAATGATTAGAAATTTACCATTCAACATGCTCAGGGTATTCTATACTTGTTCGATAATCATGAATGCTGCTCTTAGTTTTATTTGTCTCCGTAATAATTTTGTTTTTAAAATTATTATAATCTCTCGTTTGGACGATAATATTATGTGCGATCGATTCAAAAGATTGTGTACGTTGATCCTTAGACATATCGATATAAGAAAGATTCAGAAGGTCGATGTATTGAATGGCATACTCTTTTACGTAGGCATTAGAAGTAATCACATGATGCATAGTATTTCTGTATGTTTCTTCAGACATATTCGCTTTCATACCCTCTAAAATAAGTGCTTGAAACTTGCGGGCATTGACTATATGAATATCTAAATCTGTAGCTTGTTCATATTTTTTATGAAGATCGATAAAGTCATTGATTGCTACTAACGCAAAAATAAGCTCAGGCCATAATATTTCTGTTGAAAAGTAAATATTATTCTGTGAAGCGATGAAATCATGATTTTTCATTGTGTCTTTTTTCAACCCGTTACCAACACTTTCAATATTCCCGTTTCCCTGGTAAGCATCTCTTAAATCATGCATAATCCTTAACAAACGCATACGGGCACCTTGCCAATCCAGATAGCGTGATTCGTTCCCGGTTAAACCATGAAGTGCAGTACAAAGTTCATCCAAATCCCAGTAGTCTCCACTTATTAGTGCGCCTGTTAAGTTCTCGGTATTTTTAAGAGCTAACATGATTAACACCTCCTGCTTTACTATTACCGTTTTGGTGTATAGTTAAGCATCTTAAATAGTTCTGTTTTTTCAGTAGGTGTAAGTTCTCTCCATTCCCCAATAGGAAGACCTTCAATAGATATATTCATGATTCGTATTCTTTGTAGCCTTTTAACTGTAAATCCTAATGCAGAACACATTCTACGGATTTGACGATTTAAGCCTTGGGTTAAGATAATATTGAATGTTTTGGGTCCAATCTTTTTTACTTTACATGGTAAGGTCGTGGTACCTAATATACTAACTCCTGCAGCCATTTTTTCGATAAAAGTATCGGTAATTTTCTCATTGACTGTCACAATATACTCTTTATCGTGGCTGTTTTCTGCCCGAAGAATTTCATTTACAATATCGCCGTCATTTGTCAAAAGTATTAAACCGTCAGAATCTTTATCCAAACGACCAATATGGAAAATGCGAAGTGGATGGTTAACAAAATCAACAACATTTCCTTTTACATGTGTTTCAGTAGTACTAGTAATACCTACGGGTTTGTTTAATACTAAATAAACGAGTGCTTGCTCCACAACAATTTGCTCACCATCAACTCGAACATCATCACCAGCTTCCACCTTGCTGCCGAGTTCTGCCATTTTTCCATTAATCATTACTCTGCCATCATTAATCCACTTGTCAGCACCGCGTCTTGATGTAACTCCTGCTTCACTTAAGAATTTATTAATTCGCACTATAGACACCTACTTTTCTTATTGCATTAATTATAACAAAAATTGAAACTAAATTAGAGCAATAGCGTAAATAAGAAAAGGAGTGACTTATATGAACATTGAACAAAAATTAGAACAAACATTTAATGCACTGAAAAAAACATTAGGTTGGTCTGTGGACAAACGAATAACTTTGTCACTTGCAGGGTATTATGTAACTTTAGAGAAGGAATTTGAAGAAACTAGATATAAAGAAGTAGCTGATCATTTGAAAAAAGTAGCTGGAATCTTTTCTCCTTTACGTTCCCACTTGAATCCTCTATTTGTAGCCACCCTAGATGCTTCTGGAGCAGAACCGGAGCAAGCGGTCGATCTGTTAATGGAAAAAGCAGATGCTTTAAAACAGTTTGGTTTTAAAATGAATAGCTATACTTATTTGGCGGCCCTAATGATGTCTGATCAAAAAGATCAATGGTCATTTGAAATGAAAATGGCACAAAAATTGATGGGTGATATGAAGACGCATCATCGCTTTTTAACCTCTGTTGACGATTATCCATATGCAATGTTCTTAGGCAAGATGGAAGGCGATACAGCTGTTCGAGCGGAAACGATGAATCGCTATTACAAAGAACTTAAGCAACATAAATTCTACTCAGGAAATGAACTGCAATGGATGTCGCAAGTTCTTACGTATTCTAACTCGCAGTATGAAGAAAGTATGGTTAGCAGAGCAGTTATTATCCGCAATGGTCTGAAAAGTATGAAAATAAAAACGTCTCAAGCACAATATCCGATTATAGGATTTATGGCAGCTTTAAGATTAGATGAAAAACAACTAAACGAGGTTGTGGCATCCTATGAATCCATTGCAGGTATGAAGTTATTTTCGTGGTACAAAGACTCAGCCCTTCCTATTGCTTTTGGATTAACTTTAAGATCTTCCAAAGATGCTTATGCGACTGCTGCGATTTCAATGGCCACTTCGCTAGAGCTTATATTACAGGCGCAACAAGCTATTATGATTTCGACTATTGCAGCAACTAGTGCTGCAGCAGCATCAAATTCTGGCTCAAATTAATGAACATGCTATACTAAACTTAGATTATTTATATAAGAGGAGTTAGAATAAATGAACACGAATCCAATGAGCCAATCGAGAACTATTCAAACACATTTAATATTGCCACCCGATACAAATCACCACGAAACAATTTTTGGAGGAAGAGTACTTGCTTTTATCGATGAAATTGCCGCTATATGTTCTATGAAACATGCACAGGGTGCTGTAGTAACAGCCTCTATAGATTCTGTAGACTTCCTTTCATCTGCTAAAGTAGGGGATGTATTAGAGTTAGAAGCAGTTGTCTCTACTACCGGCCGTTCTTCCATGGAAGTTTATGTTCAAGTAACATCAACAAACCTACTTACTGGGGAAGAAAAACTAACAACAGAATCTTATGTAACAATGGTTGCGGTTGATGATAATGGGAAACCTGTACCTGTTAAGGGGGTACACCCAGAAACAGAAGAGGAAAAACGTCTATTTGAAACAGGTCCAGCTAGACGTGCACACCGAAAGCAACGTTTAGAAATGAAATACTAAAAGAGTAGGAAGTGGCTCAGTGCTAAAACAAATTGATGAACTATACAAATATTTGATGATTATGTTGCTTGTCATCTATTTAATCAATTCGATTTATCTTCAAGAAGTTACTATCACTTTCACAGCAATTTTACTCGTAATCCTCTTGGAATTTATCAAGCATCGTCATCATATTAAACAACTAACCTATTCGCAGCTGTCTATTATGGGTATCGTATTATTAGCAGGTATTTCTAGTATCATTTATCTATTAGTAACAATTCAAATATTTTTAGAGCCTATAGGTCTACCAGAAAAAATGGAAAGTGTCCTTTTCTTTGCATGTATAGTAATAGGCATATATATTTTGTGGTATTTTATCGGTAAATTATTTGGAAGAGCGTTAGAAAAACAATGAAAAACTGTAAATGCATTGCTTCAAGCAGTGTGTTTACAGTTTTTTTATTCAATACTTTTGTGAAACCGTTTATCTAACTCTTCGTATAGACTATAGAGGTGATATTATGAAACACATTTATGAAAACACAGCTAAGTATACTAAATTCGGATCCATATTTTTAGTAGGTATATACATAGTTTTACTTATAGTTTTTAGAGATGTTATGTGGGAAGACTTTGAAAGTCATTTTACTGTTGGCTTTACATTATTTGTTTTGTATAGCTCCTCTTTTTTCTTTCAACATGCTGCAGAAAAATTGCCGGAAGAGAAAAAAGTAGATAGTAATTATTACTCAGCTGATTTTCCGATTCAGGAACTGAATTTTCAAGGGGATGTCTCGTTAATACCTCAGACTTATTTAGTGTCCAGTACAGGTGAGCGTCTATATAAGATAAGTCCTACCGAAGAACAGCCGTTTAGAAGGAAACTATCCACATTAAATATTTTCAAAATGGGAATGTTCTTTCCGATTACTTATCAATTAATAACGATGGATGATAAGCTAGTGTCTACATTTACCATTCACAATAAGCTTAGGTTTATGAAAATAAAGGTGCATGATCATAATAGTCTACATGTAACTACTATTGTTATGCCACCATTGTCTTTAAAAAATAGAGCTATAATATTTGACGCAAATAACGAAAAACTACTTCAAATGGAAGCAAAAAGTATGTATGGAGATATTGACGTACATGATTTAGATGGTCAAAGATTAGCGACATATCGGTTTGGGATATTTCCCTATGCTACGCACCCTGCTTTTGAAGTGCAGGCAGTAAATGTTCATGTCTCCCTTGCACCTAATTTAACGCATGCAGAAAAAATTACGTTTACAGCATTGTTTTACTATTGGACAGCCAATCAATAAAAACGAGCAAATTCGCATAGAATTTGCTCGTTTTTTATAGGAAAATATACGTTTTTACTCATTATGTGCATAGGTCTAGCGCAAAAGACGTTGATAGCGCTGACATAGGAACCTGGGCATAACTATTATTAATCTTTAAATAGATTAAACCAACCTTTGTATTTGAACCAACAAAGCATAGAAACAGCGATGAAAACCATAGCACCGAGTACTACATAATAACTATACTTCCATTCAATCTCTGGCATGTTTACAAAGTTCATACCATATACTCCAACGATGAATGTTAGAGGGATGAAGATAGTCGATACAATCGTTAAAATCATCATAATACGGTTCATCCTACTAGAGTTTATCGACATATGACTATCACGTATATCAGCGGTAAGTTCTCGATTAGATTCAATCATTTCTGTCAGACGTATTAAATGATCGTAAATATCTGCAAAGTAGGTATGTTCCGTTTGCTGTAGATTCATTCGTTCTGAATTTAATATTCTATAAAGTAAATCTCGCATAGGAATAACTGTACGTCTTAAACGCAACAGGTCTCCTCGAAGATCAAACACTGAATCCATAGAAAAATGGCGCATATCATAAGTGAGCTTGTCTTCTACAGCATTTAAATAGCCTTCAATTTTATAGACAATCGGAAAGTAGGCATCCACTACTTTATCGATGATATTATAAGTTGCATGGATAGCCCCTCTATCCCAGCCTTGTGAATTTTGTCTAATACGCTCTCGTGCTTGCTCCATTTCATGCATGGGGTGGAAATGAAATGATACTACATAGTCTTGACCAACAAATATGTCTAACTCCTCTGCTTCTAATGTTTCCTCATTGAAAGAATGTAAAACAAAGAAGTTATATCCATCGTAATAGTCCACTTTAGGACGCTGTAGTCTTTGTAGGCAGTCTTCAATAGCAAGTGGGTGAAAATGAAAGAAAGAACTAAGCAAAAGTTCTTCTTCATTAGTCGGCTCGGCAATATCAATCCAGTACCATTCAAACTTTCGTCGTTTTATATCTTCAAGAGGAAAATCATTTACTATTTCATGATCGGTCGTTATGCCAATCGTGTGGATCATAGATATCCCTCTCTTTCATCACAATCTCTTTTATTATTATCGCATAGTCTTCATTTTATTAATGTACCAAAAACACAAGGGAAGTGAAAAGAAAATTACGATTAAAAATAGTATATTCTAAATAAAACGAAATTAAAGGTTGACTTAAATAATTTCTATTTGTATACTAGGTATTAATCAAATATAACAACTTTCTTATCAAGAGAGGTGGAGGGACTTGGCCCTATGATACCTCAGCAACAGGCAAAACTTTGTACTGTGCTAATTCCAAAAGCGTTAAGCTTGAAGATAAGAAGAGAATATTCACTGGTGACGTGTAAACCTCTTCTTGTTTCTAAGAAGGGGTTTTATTTGATTTTAATTACAAAAAAAATTTTAAAGAAGTTTGAATCCTTGTAAGATCTCGACTACTTTCCATACTCATTTGTAGAATACTGTAGCCGAGTAAAAATATAGCTTTCTTTCTCGTATCTCATTCGATTACGAGAAAGAAAGAAATTACAAAAAATGGTACATAGTAAAATGCCAAGGAAATAAAATCCTTGGCATTTTTATTATTTTTATTTTTTTATTTTCATTATTTTTGCTTCTGCTTTTAATACTTTCAATAGTGAAAAAATCATAAGCAACATGACAAATGAAAATGGTAAGGCGGCAATAATTATTGTATTTTGCAATGCATCTAAACCACTCACTGATAACAATATAATTGCAATAACTGATAATGCGAGTCCCCAAGCGAGCTTCACTTTGTTCGGGGGTGTCAAGGAGCCGTGTGTTGACTGCATGCCTAAAACGAAAGTGGCAGAGTCTGCTGAAGTAATGAAAAAGGATGCAATCAGTAGAACAGCAAAAATAGAAATAACCGAGGAGAAAGGCATCAAATTAAACATCTCAAAAATAGTCAATTCAGTAGATGCATGCGCTAAGTCTGCAAGTCCTTTCTTTTGAAAGTTTATTGCAGTCGTACCAAAAGCCGAGAACCAAATTGCTCCTAGTAAGGTTGGAGCTACTAGAACACCCGTAACAAATTCGCGAATCGTGCGACCTTTAGAAACCCTAGCAATGAACATACTTACAAATGGTGCCCATGAAATCCACCATGCCCAATAGAAAATAGTCCAATTGTCAAGCCATTCTCGATTATGGTCGTTTAATGGAGAAGTGCGGAAACTCATTTGAACAATATTTCCTAAATAGCCTCCAAAAGAATCGGTAAACATATTGAAAATAAGAAGAGTAGGTCCGAAAATAATGACAAAACCTAGTAAAGCAAGCGCTAATATTAAATTCGTGTTGGATAAATATTTTATCCCCTTACTTAGTCCTGACCAAGCAGATATTACGAATAATACAGTAACAACAGCTACGATAATAATTTGAGATGTGATTCCAATTTCAAAGCCGAATAAGTAATTCAAACCTCCATTGATCTGAACAGCTCCGAAGCCAAGAGAAGTAGCAACCCCAAATGCTGTGGCAAAGACAGCGAGTACATCTACGAGATTCCCCCATGGACCTTCCATTTTTTTGCCGAAAATAGGTTTTAACGTTGAAGAGATTAGCCCAGGTTCCCCTTTACGGAATTGGAAGAATGCAAGAGACAGTGCGACAACTCCATACATAGCCCAAACATGGAACCCCCAGTGGAAGAAAGATTGCCGAAGTGATTCCTTAAAAGCGGCACTAGTATTTGGATCAGCTGTCGCCGGATCGATGGCATAATGAGACAAAGGTTCTGCTGCCCCGTAAAAGACAAGTCCAATTCCCATACCAGCTGAAAAAAGCATAGCAATCCAAGTAACAGTTGAGAATTGTGGACGATCTGAATCTTTTCCAAGTCGGATTTTCCCATATGGACTGAAGATAAAGAAAATACTTAAAACTAACATTAACGTCATAAGTAACATGTAATACCAACCAAATGATGAAGCAACAAAAGTTTTAATAGTTGTGGTAATAGTTTCAAAGCTTTCAGGTGCTAAAGCCCCGTATGCGACAGCTATAACTATTAAACCCATTGTAATATAAAATACCTTAGATAATTTTCCCATGTTTCACCTCGCATATTTTAAGTTAAACCGTTAACTATACTAATAAAATGTTGTCAAATCAACCAATTCAATTCTACTCAGTTCCTTTAAGTATTTCCATTTTAAACGATATTGAAACTTCTCCTTCCCCAATAAAGCATGGAGAGCTATTTTTATTTTTTAACAATGGGGATGTTTGTCTAGTTTGCTTCTTCTCTTCTTGCATTTACTAATAGTAGTGCAAGAAGGAGGTGAATTAACCATGAATCAACATCGACAACCCTGTTCCTGTAATTCCTGTCACCAAACGCAGTGGCACCAACCAGCTGCGCAACCAGTTGTTTGTCCCCCGCAATACCGAGTGCGTGATTCGTTCTTACCAAGAATGCAGCCTGTTATCCATCCAATTGTAAATGTAAATAGAGAGCATATCGTAAACGTCCCGCAGCACTATTATACAGTTACAAACCAAAATGTAATGGCGCCCGGTAGCCAACAGGCATTTCCTATGCAACAAGGAATGCAACAAGGCCAATTTCCACAACAAGGCATGCAACAAGGAATGCAACAAGGCCAATTTCCACAACAACCATTTGGACAACAACAGTTTTTCCCAGGTCAGAATAGATAATTCATCTTTATTCTAGTTTTCTATGTTAAATAGAAACAGGAGCAAATGCCTTTATTAAAAAGTGCATTTGCTTTTTATTAGATTTACGTGGAAAGGGTTATAGGTTTATCTCTTTAATTTTATTTAAATATCAGCATCACACGCTCTTCTATAAATCGTTCGACTTGATCAAATGCGCAACCTCTTTTGATGCTGCACTTTTCTAGAGTACCTATGTTAAACTTTGCTAAGAGTGTTGGTTTATTAAAGCTTTCATTATAAAGGAGAAATTACATATGAAAATTCGTCCGAAACGTTTGCAAAAAGGGGATACTATTGGAATTATTGCTCCTTCAAGTCCACCAAATTTAGAAAACTTAAAGCGCTCTTTTGCTTTTTTAGAGGAGCTTGGCTTATCTTATAAACTAGGCAATAGTGTAGAAAATATCCATGGCTATTTAGCTGGTAGCGATGAGGAACGTTTAGAAGATTTACACAAAATGTTTGCTGACCCGGATATCGCAGGTATAATCTGTGCTGGTGGAGGCTATGGTTCTGCACGTTACACAGATCAAATCGATTTTCAATTGATGCATGAAAATCCAAAAGTTTTTTGGGGTTACTCCGATATAACTTTTCTACATACAGGGATGAATTTGTATTCGGATATAGTCACCTTCCATGGACCTATGTTAGCCTCAGATGTGGGAAAAGATACGTTCTCCGAGCTGTCCAAAAAAATGTTTCAGCAGCTGTTTAATCCGATGGAGTTATTTTATACGGAAGCAATCTCTCCATTGACGCAAGTTTCTCCAGGCATCGTGAGAGGAGAAATTACAGGCGGCAATTTATCCCTACTTGCAAATGGTGTTGGTACTAAATATGAGGTGAACACAAAAGGAAAACTTCTCTTCATAGAAGATGTGGGCGAAGCACCTTACAGAGTAGATGCTAAACTAAACCAACTTCGTCTAGCTGGTATATTAGATGCAGCAGCTGGGTTTATCATTGGGGATTTTAGTGATGCTGAACCTAAAAATAGAAAGGTTACTTTGGCTTTAGACGAAGTGTTTGATCATTATATTAGTAAATTAGGTAAACCTGCGGTGAAAGGGTTTAAAATAGGGCATTGCGAGCCTCACTTTGCTATCCCAATGGGAGTTGAAGCCGAATTGGATGCAAATAACTTATCTCTCGTCATATTACCCGGAGTGGAATAAGGGAAGAAACGTGATATAAGTATCATTTAAAACCAGGTATTACAATATTATATTGACGAAGTGTTAATACTTGTAGTATTCTGAAAACAACACAAAGAAAGGAGTGAGGAATTATGGCAAATGTATATACGTATCCACGAATCTGCAAATTCATGATATCCCACTCTGTATATCTCTAACCGGATATATGCTTCTTTACTAATGACCGGGAAACCATGACTGCAGATTCGTGCAGTCATGGTTTTTTTATTGTCAAGCTCTTCCATAAAAGAGTTTGAGCTTTTATTTATACGGAAATTAGGAGGAAGTTAAATTGAATTTAATCGAACAATATGGTTGGAATAATAATTGGGAAGAAAAAATGACTAGTAGTGGAATTGCGGGTCGCGTGCTACTGGAACATAAGAATTTATATAGAGTAATGACCAATGAAGGAGAGTTATTAAGTTCACTTTCTGGGAAGTTTAAGTTCGAACATGGCAGGGAAGCATTTCCGGCGGTTGGAGACTGGATAGTGCTCGAACGGATGCCTGGCGAGGAAAAAGGGATTATTCATGAAGTACTTCCTCGTAATTCGCAGTTCTCGAGGAAAATGGCGGGATTAACGACGGAAATTCAATTAATCGCGGTAAACGTTGATTTTGTATTTTTAGTGATGTCACTTAATCATGACTTCAATGTCCGTAGATTAGAGAGATATCTATTGGCAGCGTGGGATTCAGGGGCGACACCCGTTGTGGTATTAACGAAAAAAGATGCGTGTGTAGACCTAGAATATTATATTAAAGAAGTAGAGGCTATTGCATTTGGTGTAGATATATTTGCAGTGAGTAGTGTGACAGGCGAAGGTATCGATCAATTAGGAAGTCTGTTAGCTGCTCATAAAACAGGTGCACTTCTAGGTTCTTCCGGAGTTGGGAAATCATCCTTGATTAATGCCTTGTCAGGTGTAGAAGTAATGGCCGTAAATCATATAAGAGATGATGATAGTAAGGGACGTCATACGACCACTCATAGAGAGCTGACGCTGTTACCAGATGGTGGCTTGCTGATCGATACACCTGGTATGAGAGAGTTTCAACTGTGGGATACGAGTGATGGAGTAAGTGCTAGCTTTCAGGATATCGAAGATCTTGCATTAGCATGTCGTTTCCGTGATTGTAAGCATGAAAAAGAACCAGGTTGTGCTATTCAAGAGGCTATTTACGGTGGTAATCTTAAAGAAGAAAGATACAAAAGTTATGTAAAACTAATGCGAGAACTTGCGCATATAGATCGGAAAAATGATGCTGTAGCTAAAAAAGCAGAAACGAATAAATGGAAGCAAATTACGAAGTCCCAACGAAATAATTATAAAAAGAAAATCTAACCTTATCTCTTAGGTGGCAGATAGTTCAGTTAGCCAATAACGCAAGATAAAAAAGATTTATTGAATAGGAATAGTCATATTAATATATCCTAAACTACAAACAACGGTTTGTAGTTTTTTCTTGTTTTTAAGTGCAAATCGTATCAATTGCACATACAAAAAATTCTCGTTATAATATAGT
>JGI24024J18818_10000671_pt1 | contig 13335 bp, 12 predicted proteins | sample Cruoilmetagenom2_FD_18818 | JGI IMG/M metagenome (IMG submission 18818) | reverse complement strand
TTGCTTAATCGATTACAGATATCTGCTTTTGGTCCGAAACGATTTTACATTAATCATATTATATATTTAGGGTTGACTTGACAACATGCATTTGGATATCTTTAATTTTACAAAGGTGGAAATGATCTCAATATATCGCAACCCACCGTATTCATGCGATATGTTATTTTCACATAGGTAATCACCACCGAACCGCCCATTTGATTGACCACAACATATAGTGTCCCGGCTTTTTCAACAATTTTCCCGGGTGTGGCAAGCCATCGCAAAAGCTTTAGTTTTATTTGCAGGGTCAGTCTCCAATACGGTGACATAGCCCTCAGAGTCAATGTTTCTTTTCCATATTAAATTCGCAATAACATTAAGAAACCTTGAAATCGGTCAACGTAACTGTTTATAATCCTTTATTTGCATGCCAATGATCAGTAGATTGAAATAAATGCAAATTCTCAACAAATCGCTCCTTATTTTTTTAACCACACTAGTTTTCTTTGTTGGCCATTCACCAGGGGCACAGCAAACTGAACATAAAAACATCCTCGTCCTTTTTTCATTCAGACCGACGCTGCCGGTGGCTACCAAATGGGATCGGGGTATGCGGTCGATTCTCAATGCGGAGCCGAATATCAAAGTCGATATAAGTATTGAATATCTGGATCTATCCCGCTTCAACGATCCCGATTATCTCAAGATGATATATGGCGTTTTTCGTTACAAATACTTGGAATCAAGACCTGATTTAATTATTGCCGTATATGAACCCGCCCTTGATTTTCTGATAAGACACAAAGAGGACCTTTTCCCTGGAGTACCAATCGTATTTGGTGGCGTTGAACGGAGTTTTGTTGAGGATCAAGGTCACATCCCGAATATAACGGGTGTTTCTCAAAACATCTCGTTCATCAAAACTCTAGAAACAGCACTTACCTTACACCCGAACATACGTCGTTTTACTATGTTTTTTGGTTCAGGGTTGATGGAACAGTCGTGGATCATGGCTGCCCGAGAAACCTATGCTCGCTACGAAGATCAATACGATTTCACCTACATACCCATGCAGTCAATGAAAGATCTGCAAAAAAAGGCTGCCGAACTCCCCCCCGATACGGCGATCCTTTATTTACCCATCCTCAAGGATGCGGCAGGCAAAACGCATGTTGCCATAGATGTGCTTTCAAAAATTTCGGAAGTTTCTACTGTCCCGGTCTATGGTTTCTGGGAAGTTCTACTGGGTCATGGCATGGTGGGCGGGTATTTAAGCAATTTTGAAGAACAGGCAAAAACTGTTGCTGAAATGGGATTACGTCTTTTGAAGGGAGATCGGCCAGCAGATATCCTTCCAATAAAAACGCCCGGTTTGAGATACATGTTCGACTGGCACCAACTCCAACGGTGGTCCATAAGCGAAGATCGACTGCCGCCCGACAGCATGGTGATGTTTAAAGAACTGAGTTCCTGGGACAAGTACAAAGGACGGATAATAGGTGCATTTGCACTGATCGTGTTACAGGCGCTGATAATTTCCTATCTGACGTATCAGCGCCGAACTCGACGCAAGGTCGAGGAAAATTACAAAACCGTGGCTGATTATACTTACGACTGGGAATATTGGCAAAATCAGGACGGTTCATTACAGTACGTATCGCCGTCGTGTGTGCGCATTTGTGGCTATTCGGCTCAGGAATTAATGTCCAATCCTTCTTTGCTCCAGGAAATGATCGTGCCCGAGGATAAAGCGGCATGGGATGAACACCAATGCAGAGCACAAAATGAGGCAAAGTCTGAAGAAATTCAATTTCGCGTTCAAAGACCTGATGGAAAAATTCGGTGGCTCGAGCATGCCTGCCAACCGGTATTCGACCGCCATGGAAATCACCAAGGTGTTCGAGCCAGTAATCGCGATATAACGGCGAGGAAAAAATCAGAAGAATCCCTGAAAGCAAGCAAGGAAGAGGCCGGATTGCTTGCTGGAAAACTGCTTATCGCTCAAGAATCTGAGCGCGCCCGGATTGCCCGTGAACTTCACGACGATATTACCCAGAGACTGGCCGTTATGAATATCGAGGTGGACAAACTCGAGATGCAGAATCCGACTCTGACCGAGCCGCTAAAGGAGGCGTTGCGGCAACTCGGTGTTAATCTCGGGGAACTCTCATCTGATATTCATATGATTTCCCGGCAGCTCCATCCATCCATATTGTACGACTTGGGATTGATCAGGGCGATCGAGACCGAATGCAATAATTTTGCCCGTTTGAGAGGAATCTCGCCGACTTGGGATTTGGATGACACCATCAAAGATATTCCCAAAGAGACGGCCCTTTGCATATATCGCATCTTACAGGAAGGATTGAGGAATACCGGTAAACATGCCAGGGCGTCAGATGTTCAACTCCGGCTTTATTTGGAAAACGATACGATCTGTCTCTCGCTGAAAGATAATGGTTTAGGTTTTGATGCCGGATCGGCAAAAAATCGAGGAGGGATTGGGCTTGCCAGTATGCGGGAGCGGGCGCGTCTAATTAACGGTGAACTGTCCATAATTTCCGAACCATATAAAGGAACGAAGATAAAATTGAAAATACCGGTCACACCATGATAAAGGTGTTGAAAACGAAAATGAATAATCCAAATACGATGAGATAAACCATGCCGAAAACGCGTGTTCTGTTAGCTGACGATCACCAAATCGTTCTGGAGGGGTTGAAAAACCTTCTTGAGCAGGAGTTCGAACTCGTGGGAACGGTTGTAGACGGAAAGGCCTTGGTGGACGAAGCTTTGAAATTGCATCCTGACATCATTGTGGTTGATATATCCATGCCGTTGCTCAACGGAATTGAAGCGGTTCGCCAGATTAAAAGCTCGAACAAACGAATAAAAGTCGTCTTTCTCACCATGCATCCGGATGTAACCTATGCCACCATGGCTTTTGATGCGGGTGCATCAGGGTATGTACTTAAGAATTCGGCATCTCGCGAACTCATAACGGCTATCAATGAGGCAATGAAGGGAAGAACATATGTAACGCCGAGGATTGCCGGCGAGTTGATGCAGACGTATAAAAAAGTACGTTCGGGTGACAAAGGATTGGAAAAGAAGCTCACCCACAGGCAAGAAGAGATCCTGCAACTATTGGCGGAGGGAAATTCAGCCAAGGAAATAGCCAGGATGCTTTCAATCTCTCCCCGAACAGTGGAAACTCATAAGTATAACATGATGCAAGAGCTTAACCTTAAAACCACAGCCGAACTGATTAAATTTGCCATCAAACATGGTCTCACGGCCATTTAATACGTAATTTTACGGATCCATACGTAATTTCCCCCTGAGCCTCTAAGTAAATTTTTTTTCAAATATCCGTATTTTTCCGAATTGAAATCACCACTCAAAATGACTAATATTATATCATATAGCCTGAATTAATATAACCACCAGGTTGCCGGCCAGCCCCATGCGACCCATATGGCTCTTCACCGAGACCGGCTTATTAGTTGATTGCTTCGATTAATCAGCGGGGAATTGATGTCAAATAGAATCGCAATATTGGCAGATAATCATCCGGCGTTGCTTGAGGGCATAAGGGGACTGCTCGGTGCCATGTTCGACTCTGTCATCATGGTATCTGATGAGGTGTCGCTCATGGAGGCATTGAAGCGGCTTGAACCGGACTTGGTGGTTGTGGATTACGCGTTACGTGTTGCCCAGGAGCCCAATGTCATAAAACAATTAAGGAAATTCGACTCCGATCTTAAAATTATTGCTTTAAGCACCAATGAAGAACCTGAGTTAATACAGCATTGCATGTTATCTGGGGCTTCGGGATATGTTCTCAAACGCTCAGCAGCAAAGGATTTTGTCGAAGCCGTAGATAAGGTGTTAAGAGGGAGCACCTTTGCAACCTCCCAACTGACACTTCCTAAACTAACCTTAAAAAAAGGAGAAAACCCATGAAAAAAAAAGCATTAATGTCCGGCAGTTTTTTACTGGTAGCGGTTGTAGCGGTCGTAATAGTTGCCGTCTACCAGTTTGGATTGCACCATGGGCGCAATGGCGTCGAGTTAAATCTTTTAAATGAGGCTGTGGCAGCCGACCCGGAACCGGAAGTGTCACCTGTAGATGCGCGGCCTCGGGAGGTCTATTACCCAAACAGCGAGAACTTGGCACCCGATGAAATGCGTGTGGTCGCTTGTGGAACCGGCATGCCAACAACGCGAGCCTCGCAGGCCGCCGCGTGTTTCCTGGTTGAACTCGGAAACGGCGACAAGTTCCTTTTCGATATCGGTTCAGGGTCAGCCGAGCGCATTTCAAGCTTACAGATCCCCTACAACTATCTGAACAAAGTCTTCATCGGCCATCTGCACGGTGATCACTTTGGCGCCATCGGTGAGCTGTTTATTGGTGGTGCTCTCATGGGACGCAATGTGCCTCTTCAGATCTGGGGTCCAACCGGACCGGTTCCGGAACTGGGAACTCAGTATGCCATCACAAAGATGGAGGAGATGTACACCTGGGACCTCGCAGGTAGGGCAGGAAATGTGGATATGCGCGGATATAAAACCGAGGTGCATGAGTTCGATTACAAAGGGGTGAATCAAGTCGTTTACGATGAAAACGGCGTCATTATCAGGTCTTTCCCTGCTATTCACAGCATCGACGGCTCGGTGAGTTACTCTTTGGAGTGGAAAGGCTTGAAGTTTGTTTTCGGTAGCGACACCTATCCCAACAAGTGGTTTATTGAGTATTCCAAGGATGCGGATCTTGCGATCCACGAGTGTTTTATCGCAGTACCCGATCTTGTGGCTAAAATGAGATTCACTCCCGAGTCGGCACTTCGAGTGGGGACCCAGATCCACACCGCACCGGAAGCCTTCGGCAAAGTGATGAGTGAGGTAGCGCCACGCATGGCAGTGGCTTACCACTTTTTCAAGGATTTCGATACTGCCCCTGCAATTTATGATCGTATCCGCAAAACCTATGATGGCCCTTTAAGTCTTGCGGAGGATTTTATGGTGTGGAATATCACCAAGGACAAAATCACTACTCGCATGGCTGTTGCCGAAGAAGCCACTTGGGCACCGCCTACCACACGTCCTGCGGAAGTACCCAAGCCGTCTGATCGTGATGAGTTCAGCAAGCGTTTGAATTGGCAGCTGCCGTATTCGGAATTCATTGCCGGCGGAACCTGGGATGTGGATGACGTATTGCGGCCCATCTACGAAGAGGCGGGCAAAGCGCTCGGGCAGGAGTTCCCTTACCCGGGTGACGAAAAAAGCAAATAAAAATGACCATAGCCGTGGTCTGGTTACAGACCACGGCATTACCTTAGAAATTGAATATCCATGTTCACTTTTCACAGTGGCATACTTTCAATTGAAATTGTGTCAAGTCGGCATAGATCCATGAGGACATCGGCGTGCGAGGGTAATTCTCTCAGGAGAGTATCAGACATGCATGAAAGATGGTCGTCAATTTTTGTTTTAGTCTTGATTGTGTGTTTTCTATCGCCTGTTCGAGCAATCGCCGACTGGATCAGCCTATCCGGGGCCGAGAATGCCCCCAATATCGCCGAAATTAATATCCATAACGATCATGTCCGACTTGAACTCGAGGTTTTCGTCGATGACATAGCCATTTTCGACGACTTGATCCCGGATGTTTTTTTCAAAGACATAAAAATCAAAAGACGACCGCTTAAGGATCGCCTGGGGCACTTTTCATCGCATGGTTTACAGATTATCGACAGCAAGGGGCGCCACCTGCAAGCCCAGGTTCAGCTTGCCGAACCGCGTTTTCGCAAGGAGCGCCCCTCGCCCTATGCTGGAAAGATAAACCCCTATACACGCCAACGTATTCCCGGCCCCCCAAAAGACAAGCGCGTGCTCTATGTCAAATTGATATACCCGTTCGAGGGGAGACCGGATTCGTTGACCTTCATTCCACCTCTGGATAAAGATACGAAAATCAGTAAAGTGTCCATCGGCTTCATTACTTATCACAAGGGAGTTCTGATCAATGATTTCAGATATTTGTCCGAGCCATCGACGCTGACGCTGGACTGGGCGGACCCTTGGTATTCTGAGTTCGACAAGAAAACCCTGAAACGCTGGCAGCGCGGCAGTATCATGTCCTTTCTCTACATTGAACCCTTTGAAGTTCGTCATGAAATTTTGGCAAGAGTGAAAGACCTTGAAGCATGGATCGACCTTGGATTGCGCGGGGAGGAATTTATCGAAGCCGATGAAAACGAGCCTTTGAAACAACGCGTGGGAGAATTTTTTCTGCAACAAGACAAGGTTTTAATAGACGGGCGGAAGCTTAAACCAATTCTCGATCGCACCGCTTTTGTGAAATATGCGCGAACGGGCTCCACTTTCCTTACTCAACCCGAACGACTGCCGGTACATACGGCCATGGTTGGCATTATTGTAACGTATGTGACAAAGGAGTTGCCGCAAGAGGTCACCAGCGAATGGAATCTGTGGTCAAACCGCATCCAGAAAATTCCGGCCAATGCCATCGATCCAGCAGGCCCCTTTCCCTCTTACCTGACTCCCGATGACAATATACTAACATGGACCAATTACCTGAAGACCTATCAAATGCCGAACGTTGCCGAAATTGAAATCGACGAATCACTAACAACAATGAAGATACCGCTCGCCAGCGTGCTTTGTCTCATGGTTTTGGTACCGCTTGGTTGGCAAATTAGCAAACAAAAAAAGGATAACCGATCGATCGGCATCCATTTAGCGTTGGCGGTAGTTTTCATCGCCGGGAGCATTGGACTTTATCCATTTTTACACTTGGCCGTAGCTAAACCAGCCGTTTTAGCGCCGAAAATGCCCGACAAAAATGCAGTAACTGTGTTAGACAGCTTGCTTAACAATATTTACCGCTCTTTTGATTTCCGTGAAGAAGAGGATATCTACGACCGTTTGGCCACCAGCGTCAGCGGTGACTTGCTGTCAGAAATTTACCTGCAGCACCGTAAATCCATGGTTGTCAGTCAGGCCGGAGGTGCTCAGGCACGTGTGAAAGCGATCGAAATCCTGGATGTCGATGTCAGCCACCCCGACGACCGTGGGCTTAGCCTGTTGTTCCGCGCCAACTGGACAGCGATGGGCACCGTGGGGCACTGGGGACATATTCATTCTCGCAAGAACCAGTACGAAGCCAATATCACAGTGGAACCGGTTGATGGCGCCTGGAAAATCACCGGCCTCGAATTGCTTGAAGAAAAACGTATCGATTCATACGCGACACCGAAAGCTCAAGCCCCGTCCAGCCAATGACCTTGCCAGATGTGGCTATTGATTATCAATTTCGGCCTCGGCATTAAATATGAATGTTCAGAATGAAACAAGCAATTAAACGAAGAGATGCGGTTTCTAGAAGTTTGATTTTGAATTAATCAAAATAATCAGGTGGAAAAATGGGAACAAAAAAAAGAATCATTCTTTATACCCTTATTGGTTTTTTCATACTTACGGCTGCACCCATATATGCTCAAGAAAAAGGTGGTTCAGACCTTGCCAAGCAAGCCCAGAATCCGATCGCCAATTTGATCAGCCTCCCATTACAGAACAACACCAATTTCGGCATCGGGCCTGATGACGAAAATCAGAATATCCTTAATATCCAGCCCGTCTGGCCCTTCTCACTAAATGAAGACTGGAATCTGATTACACGTACAATTTTCCCAGTTGTATCTCAGCCGGATGTCCTTACCGGTGGTGAGGGTCGCATCAATGGGCTGGGGTGACACCACCTTTACCGGCTTTTTTTCACCCAAGGACTCCGGCAAGCTCACCTGGGGCGTGGGACCGGTACTTTTGTTACCAACCGCGACAGATGATGCGCTTGGTTCAGACAAGTGGGGTGCCGGTCCTTCGGTTGTGCTGTTGGCCATGCCGGGCAAATGGGTAATCGGATCGTTGTTCAGTAACGTGTGGTCTTTTGCCGGTTCCGGCGATCAGGATATCAATCTGTTTACCTGGCAGTATTTTATCAATTACAACCTGCCCAACAAATGGTATCTGACATCAGCGCCAATAATAACGGCTAATTGGGAAGCTGACAGCGACAACACCTGGACGGTCCCATTCGGGGGTGGTATCGGCAAAATTTTCAATATTGGCAAACAGCCGGTAAACGGCCAGGTGAGTGTCTATTACAATATCGAAACACCTGACTTTGGGCCTGACTGGCAATTGCGATTACAGCTTCAGTTTCTTTTCCCAAAGTGATGAAAATTAAGGAGGAGTGCTGTGAAATTTATCGTAATACGCATGACCATAGCCCTCTTTTTTTCTCAAGATACTCCACCATTGGACCTAAAACCATGCCCCGCGACCGGTTCGACTACAACACGGCCATATCCGACTCCTGGAAGGAGCAGACCCTTCTAAACGTCGTTAAACCGAGGTGTACGGACATGCCGTTCTTTGTCGAGGCAGCCTCCGTGGTCAGCGAATAGTCGTGTTATCAAAATACTTGTTCATAATGGCTATGTTGGGACCCTGTCTTTTTACCCAGATAATCGTTTGCAAGGCGACAGCCGATTCTCTCCAGAGAGAAAACATAGATTCATTTTACAAGGCATTATCTGAAAGAGTGGAAAAGGGCGCAACCGGCCCGAAGGGCTGGCACTACTACTTAAAAGACGGCCTGCGCATGGACAGCGCTGAGAGAAATTTTACATTCAGGACCAACTTATCAATCATGGTAGATGGTGGCTACATTGGTGCCGACGATCAATTAGAAGGGGCCTTCCCGGGTCTGGAGGGATCCAATGTTGAGTTTCGTCAATTGAAGGTATCTTTTCTGGGGACCCTATATGATTGGGCTGAATTCAAGCTCAGTATCGATTTTGCCAATGTGCGTGACATCAAAGACGAGTGGATCCAGTTTAAGAAGATACCTTACATCGAACATATTACCCTGGGATACATGAAAGAGCCCTTCTCGCTCGAAAACTGGACCAGTCTGAAGTCGATTTCATTTATGGAAAGAAGTTTACCTACAGCAGCATTCGCGCCGGGTCGAAACTTTGGGATCAGGCGCCACACGACCGCATTAGACCAACGAATGACATGGGCAGCGGGCGCTTTTTTGAACACGGGTTCTCTCAGTGATGTGGGCGCTTCTAAAGACCAAATAAGCGAGGCCAATGGATGGAATCTCACCGCACGTGTGACCGGCCTACCCTTGTATGAAGAAAGCGGGAAAGAGATTCTCCATATGGGGCTGTCCTATAGCCATGCGTTTCTGAGCGAGAAGGACACAGGGCCACACCTCAGGACGCGTCCGGAGTCGCGTCTTACGGATGACCGACTGGTGGATACCGGCGATTTTTTTGCGAATGCGGCGGACCTTATCGCCGCGGAAGTTGCGGTTGTCAATGGCCCGCTCTCTTTTCAGGGGGAGTACTTTCATTTCTGGGCAGATACAGATGAATTAAACAATCCTGATTTTTGGGGCTTTTATCTGTTTGGCAGCTACTTCATTACAGGCGAATATCGCAACTATAGCCGAAAAAGCGGCACTTTTTACAGCCTGGAGCCTAATCATCGCTTCCATCCATCTAAAAGGGAATGGGGGGCCTGGGAATTGACGTCCCGGTTCTCTTATATAGATTTAAACAGCGAGGCGATTGGAGGCGGAAAAGAGCTTAATTTCACGGCCGGCTTAAACTGGTATCTCGACAAGAAAACCCGATTTATGTTTAACTATACCCGCGCTAAAGTTGAAGATCGGAAAAGACCACCCCCAGTTGATAGGGGGCAGTCAGATATCTTCCAAGCTCGACTCCAATTTTTTTGGTAACGTTGTCGAGACAGAAAAAATCAATATCTTGAGCTTGGAAAATATTTAATGTGAATGCTGTCATCATTAAAAGGGTTGGCTAAATAAGGACGTTTAATAAAAAAGGAAATGTGCCAATGAAATCAGTACCTAAATCTATAATTAGCCCGACATTCAAGAAAGGTCATCTATTTTTAATCGTTGCGAGTTTTCTTTTTTTTGCATGGTCACCGGTGGTTGTTGCCGAGGAGGCGCACGAAGAAGGCTCGCATGAATTTCACCGGCATCATATAGCCCTGATCGCCGGCAATACCCAGAATGAGGATAGTAAAAACGGTCTTTCGGTAGGCGTCGATTACGAGTACCGTATCAACAAATGGCTGGGAATTGGTGGCCTTGTGGAATACACGGGTGGTGATTTCGAGCATTTGCTACTCATTGCGCCGCTATACATTCACCCATACAAGGGCTGGCTTTTTAACGTTTCTCCCGGTACAGAAATTCATAAAGAGCATGGGGACCACGAAGAGGATAAAAAAACGAGAGACTGGATAGTCCGTACTGGTGTCGCCTATCAATTTCCCTTCGGGAAAAGATATACTATTGGTCCGGAGTTCAATGTCGACTTTTCCGAACATGAAACCCTTTTTGTTTACGGTATTGCCATTGGACTTGGTTTCTAAAAAATTGTTCCGGATAAGGCATTGTTCCAAATAAAGTCAAAGCAGAAAAGTGACCTTAAAAAACAGTATAATGATTCGTATCAGGAACCTTGATTTTAATTATTTAACGGGTGATTTTCATCTAACCATTTCAAAGTTAAATGTGGAAGAAGGTGAAAAAGTCGCCGTAATCGGACCGAGCGGTTCAGGTAAAACGACGCTGTTAAACCTGATCGCCGGAATTGTTCCCGTGATAAATGGAAATATTCGGGTTGAAGAAACGAGAATTGATTCGCTAAATGATGCTCAAAGAAGAAATTTTCGTATAACCAATATCGGGTTTGTTTTTCAGGATTTTGAATTGCTGGATTATCTAAACGTCACGGATAATATCTTGCACCCATTCCGAATTACAAGCGCTCTGAATCTGGATGAAAACGTAAGGAAACGTGCAATAATTCTTGCCGAGAAGATGGGTATTGGAGACAAGCTTAAGCGGCAAACCGATAATTTGTCCCACGGAGAAAAACAGCGCACCGCCATCTGCCGGGCCCTGCTTCCCCATCCAAAACTGATTCTGGCCGACGAAGCAACCGGTAATCTTGACCCCGAAAATAAAATTCGCATCCTTGACCTACTATTCCAAGCGGTTGATGACCATGCGGCGACCCTTTTGGCTGTTACCCACGACCATGAGCTTTTTAAAAGATTTGATCGAATTATTGACTTTCGTAATTTTCAAAGCGAGGGGATGGTTTGATCGACAGTCTTTACATTGCCTGGCAATATATCCGCTCTAACAGGATTAGAACAGCCACGCTGATCGCTTGCATCACCCTGATTTCGTTTCTTCCCGCAGCCCTTCAGCTTCTGTTGGGGGAGAGTGAGCGTCAGCTCATGTCCCGCGCTGCATTGACGCCCCTTGTTATCGGCGCCAAAGGCAGCTCCCTTGATCTGGTAATGAATTCGCTTTATTTCAGCGATGAAATGCCTGAACTCATAAGCATGGAGGCGTCAGAATGGGTAATGGAATCTGATCTGGCGTTACCCATCCCGGTGTATGCCCGATTTCATGCCCGGGGAAATCCCATCGTGGGCACTACCCTTGACTATTTTGATTTTCGCGGGTTAAAAGTGGCTGAGGGGAGAAATCTTGCCTTACTGGGGGATTGCGTCCTCGGAGCCAGAGTTGCTCAAAAGCTTGATCTTAAACCTGGAGACAGCCTGCTGTCTTCACCGGAGACGCTTTTTGACCTTGCCGGAGTGTATCCCTTAAAGATGAAAGTGGTCGGCGTTTTACAAAAATCCCACACCTCAGATGACTTGGCGGTGTTTGTTGATATAAAGACAACCTGGGTCATCCAGGGACTGGGACACGGCCACCAGGACGTGACCAAACTCAAGGATCCCACACTTATCTTAAAACGCAGCGAATCAACTGTGGCCGCAACCGCAAAGCTTTATCACCATACGGAAATTACGGAAAAAAATATCGATTCATTCCATTTTCATGGCAACACATCCGCCTATCCGATTACCGCCGTGATCGCGGTACACTATGATGATAAATCGGGAACCATTCTGAGGGGACGATATCTTTCCAAGGATGAGTCCCTTCAGATCATCAAGCCCGAGGAAGTCATCGACGGTCTGCTTCAAAACATTTTTCGCATCAAAAACGTTCTGGATGCGGTGATATCGGTCGTTGCCCTGGCGACCATTATGGCTGTCATTCTTGTTTTTGCGCTGTCATTGCGTCTGCGCCAACGGGAAATACAAACCATTTTCAAGCTCGGTTGCAGCCGATTGACCATTGTACGACTGGTGAGCGCAGAGATTTTTATCATCGTTTTGACCAGCGGCCTTCTTTGCGGTGTCATGATCATGGTGGTTAACCAGATCTCAAATGATCTGGTCAGGGCACTGTTTATTCGTTGAAGGTGTGTACGGCGGTAAAAAGAGGTGGCTCATGAAAACAATCGAAGACATGGCATTAAGAAGAAAAATAATTTTCTTGTGTATATTGTTTGCATTCATTTATATCGTTTCTTTTCCGTGCATCTCTCAGTCCGGCAGCGATGTGTCAGAAAAACTTACCATCTATGTGGTGAACTACCCGTTAAAATACTTTGCTGAGCGCATAGCCGGGGATCGTGCGAAGGTGGTTTTCCCCGCGCCTTCAGAAGGAGACCCGGCTTATTGGATGCCTGATCCCGAAACGGTAACAGCATATCAACAGGCTGATCTTGTCCTTCTCAATGGCACAAACTATGCTAAGTGGGTGAGGAAGGTCTCCCTGCCACGGTCAAAAATGGTGGATACCTCTTCAAAATTTAAAGACCGGTACATTACTGCAGAGGCGGTTGTTACGCATAGCCACGGTGGCCAGGGAGCGCATGCCCATGAATCACTTGCGTTTACCACGTGGCTCGATTTTGATCTTGCGGCAAAGCAAGCAAAGACGGTCATGGAGGCATTGAGCCGTAAGAAGCCGGAAGCGGAGGATATTTTCAAGAAAAACTACGCTGCCCTCGAACACGATCTGCTGGCCCTTGATAGCGAGATGAAGCGCATTGCCGCAAAAAAGCCATCATCACCACTGATCGCTTCCCACCCTGTGTACGATTACCTTGCCCGGCGTTACGGGCTCAACTTGAAAAGCGTACACTGGGAACCGGATGAGTTTCCCAGTAATGCCCAGTGGTCGGAACTTCGGGCAATGTTGATAAAACACCCAGCGAAGTGGATGATTTGGGAAGAGGAGCCGATGCAGGCGTCGGTCGAAAGGCTGAAAGCTATGGGCGTCAACAGCCTCGTATTCGATCCTTGCGGCAATGCACCCAATCGAGGGGATTTCATGAGTGTTATG